>Ga0247768_1000008_pt1 | contig 244399 bp, 221 predicted proteins | sample UWRJL016104C6_FD_179944 | JGI IMG/M metagenome (GOLD analysis project Ga0247768, IMG submission 179944) | Plant litter microbial communities from Arlington Agricultural Research Station in Wisconsin, United States - UWRJ-L016-104C-6 | ecosystem: Environmental > Terrestrial > Plant litter >... | reverse complement strand
GTCCGTCGACGGTGCCCCGCAGCGCCGCATCCGGATTGCCGGCCAGCTTCCCGACCAGGATGTCGCGATCCCAGTGCTCGAGTTCGGGCTCGCCGCGTGCGGCGGCGCGCTCGTTGTACTCGCGCATCGAGATGATGCCGTTGCCCTTGAGCCGGCCGGTGGTGACCAGCACCGCCCGTCGCGGCAGGCTGAGGTCGAAGTCCGGGTGGGCGATGTTGCTAATCCGGAGCTCGTCGAGCTGTCCGGCCATGTCGCGGAAGTTCTGCGTGACGTCGCCGATCTTCGACTGCCACGCCCACTGCTCGCCGTCGCGCTGGGCGATGATGTCCTTGCCGAACTCGGTGTTCCCGTGGGTCAGCCTGACGCGCTCGAAGCCTTCGGCGCGCAGCAACGCCATCAACGGCTCGTCGAAGGCCCGCTCTGGGCGGATGTGCTTAAGAAAGGCGGCGAGTGCGTCTTCGAGCAAGGAGCTCCTCCAGCTTTCGTGCCTTGAGCGCATCCATTCGCTGCTGCTGCTCCCCCGTCGGGGGCGGGAGCTTCGCCAGGGCCTCTGCGTCATCGGGGTGGACGACGATGCTCGGCAGCGACAGCTCGCCGTCGTCGGTGAGCGACCACTCGAGTTGCTCCAACGCGGAGTAGAGCGCCTCGAAGTCGAACTTCCCGGACGTGGACGTGACGTTCCCGGTCGCGGTGGTGACCGTCTCCATGGTCTTGATGACTAGTGCTACGAGCTGCTCCGCGAGATCGTCGGAGGCGCGATCGATGGCGAGCGCGAAGGCCGCCGGATCGCCGGACCGGACCGCCTCGACGTCGACCGACATCCCGAACTCGACCGACTGCACCGGCATGTCAACGTCGAGACCTTGGCGATCGCGGATCCGCGACGAAGCACCGGAGCGCCGTGGCGGCGCCTGCGGGATGGCTGACAGCAGGCCGCTCCGTCCTCGCGCGAGGTCGTTGACGACGTCGAAGAACAGATCGTCGAAGGCGCGGTCGTACTCGGGCACGGCGAACGGCACGCATCGGAACATATCGACGTTTGCGGGTGGGCGGGACGGGCCGTCGACTGAACTTCACCGTTCCGTCCTGACCGTGTAGGAAGCTGTAGATACGCGTATCTACGTTCTCCTAAGGAGGATTGCTTTGCCGGACATGCCCAATCGTGGAGTCGTCTTCTGGCCGGTCGGCTGTGGAGACTCCATCACGCTCGTCATCGACGACGAGACGATCATCCAGATCGATCTGCACCACTGCGCCGAGGCGGAGTCCGAGGACGACGACCGCGCGCCGATCATCGACCGTCTCCTGGAGATCCTGCCGGAGCGCGACGGCCGCCCGTACCTTGCGGCCTTCGGCGTGACCCACCTGGACCAGGACCACGTCCTTGGCTTCGCGCGGCTGCTCGACGAGGTCACGATCGGCGACCTGTGGTTCACGCCGCGGATCTTCTGGGAGCAGGACCAGGACGAGCTCAGCGAGGACGCCAAGGCCTTCGTGAAGGAGGCCGAGCGCCGGATTTCGGCGATCAAGGAGAACGACGAGGTCGACTCCGGAGACCGCGTCCGGATCATCGGCTACATGGACGCGGTCAAGGACAGCTACGACGACGTCCCGGAGGAGGCCATCACGGTCCCGGGCACCGCCTTCACGGCGGTCGACGGCGTGGACCTCGAGGGCGTGTTCCGCGCGTTCGTTCACGCGCCGTTCGAGGAGGACGGCGAGGGTGAGCGCAACGACACGTCGTTCGCCTTGCAGGTCACGTTGTCGAGCGACGTCGATGAGGACCTCCGCGTGCTCCTGCTCGGCGATCTCGGCTACCCGACGCTGAAGAAGATCTTCGAGCGAAGCGAGGACGTCGACCTCGAGTGGGACGTGCTGCTCGCCCCGCACCACTGCTCGAAGAAGGCGATGTACGAGCGCGAGGACGGTCGCGATGTCCTGCGGCGGGACATCCTGGACGCGTTCGAGGCCGCGGCGTCGGAGGATGCGACGATCGTCGCGAGCTCGACCACCATCCCGTCCTCAGACACCGACGGCGCCAACCCGCCCCACCGCAAGGCGGCCAACCGGTACGAGGACACGGCGCCGAACTTTGTCGTCACCGCCGACGTCTCGCCGGAGGTCATCGCGTTCGCGCCGGGCGCCGATGGCCCCGTTGCGCTCGACGCCGACGTCGTCGCGGAGTCGTCCGTCCTCGGGGCGGCGATCGCCTTGGGGCGCGGGGCCGCCAAGCCGGCTGGCAAGCGCGTCGGCTTCGGCGACCGGTGACGGAGGGTCAGCGGCTGGCGCGGCGCCAGCTGCTGTCGGTCCAGGCCGCCCGGCCCGGTGGCCTCGAGATCCTGGAGATGATCGAGCCCGCCGACCCGGCGGGAGACCTGCTCGTCGAGGTGTCGGTCGACTGCGCGGGCGTGGAGTCGCGTTCTGGTGGGATCCGACTACGGCCACGCGAGCGGCTGCTGATCCTCGTGCCGCCCCGGTTCCCACTCAAGAAGCCGTTGGTGGCGACCCTCCATCGTCGTTGGCGCGGTACCCCTCACGTCCAGTGGGGCTACTCGATCTGCCTCTACGCCTCGACGGCGACCGAGTGGGATCCGTCCGATGGGATGTTCGGGTTCTTGGAGCGGCTCTGGGAGTGGCTCCAGGCGGCGGCCGCCGGCGAGCTCGATCCCGATGGGGTTCCGCTGCACCCGCCGGTCGCGTACTTCACGCCGGGGACGCCGCTCGTCATCCCGCGCGTCGACACGCCGCACGTCGCGGCGGCGCCCTGGCTCGGCTGGGCCGAGACCTCCCAGGTCCGCGAGCGGCGCGTCGATCTGACCGGCTGGGTCCCCTTGCGCGTCGACGGCAAGCTTCAGGGCGCGCCCGCGAGTGCGGCTCCCTCCGTCCTGATCCCGAGCGCGCTTGACTGGGAGTACCCCGATCGCGCGGTGAAGCTTCTCGTCGACCTCGCGGACCGTGGTGTCGACTGGTCGGACCTATGGACCTTGTTGGAGTTCGCGGCGTTCCGTCGCCCGACCGAGCCAGTGCTCATGGTCGTCGGCACGGCGATGCGCGGCACGCGCGACCAGCCGGCACAGCACCTGACCGCGTGGCAGTTGCCGGCCGAGACGACCGGTGATCTGTGGCGGTCGCTCGGCCGCCACGTCGATCGGGCCGACGTCCGTGAATACGGTGAGCAGGCGCGGCAGCGCGTCATGGACTGGGCCAAGTCGGCGCCGACCGCGTGGTGCAGCGTGCGTGAAGCGCGCCCCGAGGTCACCGTCCGGCGGGACCAAGGCTCGCCAATGAGCTGGTTCGCGGGGCGGACCGTCTCGCTCTGGGGCTGCGGCGCGATCGGGTCCGTCGTCGCCGAGTGGCTCGTCCGCGCCGGGGTGCGCCGTATCGTCCTGCGCGATAGCGCCGGAGTGGCGCCCGGCGTCCTTGTCCGACAGAACTTCGTGGACCTGGATCTCGGCTATCGCAAGGCCGAGGCGCTCGCCGAACGGCTGCGGGCGGTCGCGCCTCATGTGATCGCTGAGCCTCATTACGGCAATGTGCTCGACGGTCCGCTCGGCGATGGTCCGTGGCACGACGACACCGAGCTGGTCATCGACGCGACGGCCTCGCTGGCCGTCGCAACCGGGCTCGAGCGCGCGCGCTCGGCCGATCCGTCGGCACCGCTGGTCAGCTTGCTGTTCGGCCACACCGCGGAGCACGGCATGGCGGTGCTCTGTGCCGGCGACGCGGGTCCGCTCGACGCGATGCGCGGGGTCAAGCTCCGGTGCTGCACGCAACGCGGACTGCGGCGGTTCGCCGACGAGTTCTGGCCAGAGCCACCGCGCACGACGTACTTCCAACCCGAGCCAGGCTGCTCAGATCCGACCTTCACGGGTTCCGCCGTCGAGAGCGCCGCGCTGGCCGCCACCCTCCTGCGTGCTGTCGCCCGCGACCTGTCGAACGGTGCCGACGTCGCCCAATTGGTCGCGCTCGATGGGGCCGACGGCGCTGGGCCGGTACAGCACCGGCTGGAGTTGTCGTCCGCGTTCGCGATCGAGATGCCCGGCGAGGTTCGTCTGCGTATGAGTCCCGACGCGCTCGACGCGATGCAGAAGGAGATCGCGTCCAGCGCGAGTGTGCGAGGCGCCGCGGGCGAGACCGGCGGTCTGCTGTTCGGGGAGCGCGACGACGCTGCGGGCGTCCTCTGGGTGACGGAGGCGACCGGGCCCCCACCGGACAGCCAACACGCCCCTGAAGAGTTCCTCTGCGGTACGCGAGGAGTCAAGGAGAAGGTCGCGGCTCGGCGGGCGCGCGGCCGAGGCTCGCTGGAGCTCGTCGGCACATGGCACACGCACCCGGTGTCCGCGGCGCGCCCCAGCAGCAAGGACATCAACGGCATGGCGGAGCTGCTCGTCGCGGCCGACTCCCCGTTGGCCCAGGCGCTCCTGCTGATCGTCGGTCACGCCGCGGGCCCGAGGGCAACGCTGGGCGGCTACATCTTCGAGCGGACGGCCCTCGTCGACAACCTGATCGAGTACCGGGGTGCGCAGCGTCGCCTCACTAAGGCGATCTGGTCGCTCCGTCCGCTCGGCATCGGAGAATCTCGGCGTGCCTCGCCCTACAGCCGACGTCGTCGACGGTCCGCTGCTTCGTGAATATCGCGCGATCAGCGCACGCGTCGCGGATCGCCGCCAGCAGCTCGACCGCCTGCGATCGCTCGTCGACGAGCTGGAGGAGCAGACGGCTCGCGAAGAGCACCTGCTCGGCGAAATGGCCGGCGCGCTGGGGCTCGACGATCAGCTACGACTCGATCACCTGCACCCCACACTCCGGGGCACACGCCTGCGCGACGTCGCCCGACAGGTTCTCGAAGCGCACGAAGAGGCGCACGATGGAATCCACTATCGCGACTGGTACGAGCTCGTGCGTGGCGCCGGCCACCGGGTCGGAGGGCGCGACCCGCTCGCGACGTTCCTCGCGCAGGTAAACCGGGTCCCCGGCGTCGAGCGTGTCGGGAGCCGCACCGGGCGGTATCGGCTCACCGCCTGAGCGCGCCTTCGGGGCGCGTTGGTCAGCGTACGCGTTGACCAAGACCCAGGCGGTGGCGTGGTCGGAGCAGCTCGCGCTCCAGCGTGGCGGCGTCCTCGTTGCTCAGCTCAGCGTAGTCCCGCCATTGAGGCCGACCGACCGCCATGTCCGGGAACAGCGAGCCGAAGCGGACATGCGCCGACCAATAGCCGTGGTAGGCCAGCAGGTTGGCCTCGTCGGTGGTGAAGCGGTCCAGATCGGTGCGCAGCTGGGCCAGCGGCCGGACTAGGCGGCTGGGCAGCGCCCCCTCGTAGAGCGCCGGGGCGACCGGCGAGTGGTCGGGAAGGGTGGCCTTGCGCGGGTCACCCGTGATGCCCAGGTAGGTGCCGCGGAGGTCGCCGGCCATGAAGCTTGCGATGAGCCACCGGACGCGCGTCGCCTGCGTTTGGGCGTATTGGATCTGCCGGCCGCGGTTCACCGCGAACGGTCCGATGTAGGGCTTGGTGCTTCGGATCAACGGACCAGAAGCGTTGACGACCACCAGGAAGTCCGCGGGGACCGCGCTCGCCGGACGCCCGGAACCCCACCCCTGGAACCACTCGACGCCCAAGTTGTCGTAGACACCGCCGTCGGTGATCGAGAGGCGGTCCGGGACGTGCTCCGACAGACCGAGCCCTCGAGTCGGCATCTGAAGCGGTGGGAACACGATGGGCACGGCGACCGAGGCCGCGACGGCGGTCGCGACGCGGAGATGGGGAGGCGGCGGCGCGTAGCCCCAGTCGTAGTTGCCGAGGAACTCCTGGCTGAAGCGGAACGCCCGTCCGGAGGCGAGGTCGGTCGCTGTGATGACCAACTGCGGTCGGCTCGGCAGTTCGCGGAGCGTGCCCAAGGACGGGTACAACGCCTCCGCGAGCACATCGCTCAGCACGAGGTTGCGCGGCCGACCGTGACGCCCGAGCCGCGACCGGGCCCACCGCGTCATCGCGCGGTTGCGGAGGTTCTGGGACGACACCGCCGTGACGAACGGCTTATAGACCTCCTGGACGAAGCGGTTGGAGCTGGGTGCCGTCATCGCGGCGGCCGCCGCGACAGACCCGCCCGAGACGCCCGACAAGACCTCGGTGGCGCCGAGCACGCCGCTCTCGGCCAGGTAGCGGAGAACGCCCAATCCGTAGAGCGAAGCGCGGAAGCCTCCGCCCGAGAGACAGACACCCACGCGCATTTGCCGACCATAGCGTCGGCGTTCGCCACCGGATCGCGTGCCGGGGGCGTTTGCGGAACGGACGCAGGCGGTGAGAGACCTCTCCTGTAGGCCACGACGGGGCAACCTGGCGCTGACTGTGCGCAGCGCTAGGCTCTTCGCATGACCCGAGTTTCGGCCAACGTTTCGGCCAAAGCACGGGATTTCGCCTCCGCGAGCTTCGACGCCCAAACGCAGAAGGCCCCGCAATGCAGGGCCTTCCAGGATGGGCGCGGCGGGTTTCGAACCTGCGACCTCTCGCGTGTGAAGCGAGCGCTCTCCCACTGAGCTACGCGCCCTCGTGGGCGGGCAGTTTACCGGCATGGTGCGGGTCGTAGGCTGGAGGCATGTCCAGCGAGGTGCAGCAGGGGCGGTTCGTCCGCCAGCAGAGCCGCTTCCGGGAGTGGGTCGGCGAGCGGCCGGAGGCCGGGCGGTACCACCTGTACGTCTCGCTGGCGTGTCCGTGGGCCTCGCGCGCGGTGATCGTGCGCAAGCTCAAGGGGCTCGAGGAGCTGCTGCCGATGACGGTCGTGGATCCGCTGCGTGACGAGCGCGGCTGGCGGTTCCTGCCGGACGCGCCGGATCCGGTCAACGGCTTCGCCTACCTCCAGGAGGCCTACGTCCTCACGGACCCGGGCTTCGACGACCGCGTGACCGTGCCGGTCCTCTTCGACACGGAGGCGAACACCATCGTCAACAACGAGTCCTCCGAGATCATCCGCATGTTCTACGCCTGGTCGGACACGGGCCCGGACCTCTACCCGGCGGACCTGCGCACCGCGATCGACGAGATCAACGACCGTGTCTACGACACGGTGAACAACGGGGTCTACCGCGCCGGCTTCGCGACCAGGCAGCACGCCTACGAGGAGGCCTTCGACGCGCTCTTCGCCTCCCTCGACTGGCTCGACGACCGCCTCGCGACCCGCCGCTTCCTGCTCGGCGACGAGGCCCCGACCGAGGCCGACTGGCGCCTGTTCGTCACGCTCGTCCGCTTCGACGCGGTCTACTTCGGCCACTTCAAGTGCAACCTGCGCCGGATCGCCGACTACGCCCACCTCTCCGGCTACCTCCGCGACCTCTACCAGCAGCCGGGGATCGCCGACACGGTCGACTTCGACCACATCAAGCGCCACTACTACATGACGCATCCGTCGATCAACCCGACGCGGATCGTCCCGAAGGGCCCGGAGCTGGACCTCTGGGCGCCGCCCCGCCGTTCGGGTGGTCTGTGACGTGATCGTCACAAGATGACGCCCCCGTCATGAATACTGTGGGACATGTCCGCGACCTCCGCAGCCCCCGTCCCGACCACCACCGCCCCGGGCGGCAACGTCTACGTCGGCCCGTCGCTGTCCTCGTCGCTCTTCAAGTTCGCCGCGGCCCTCGCCGCCGCGCAGCGGTAGACTTCCTCGCGGACCGTGCTAGGCGGGGAGGTAGCGGTGCCCTGTCGCTCGCAATCCGCTCTAGCGAGGCCGAATCCCCGATCGCGGGGTGCTGGCCAACGGGGTCTGCGCGCCGTGGTGGCGTTGACGGCCCGGGTCCCGCGCGGCGTCGGCTCGTGAACCAGGTCAGGTCCGGAAGGAAGCAGCCTTAAGCGATACCCGGCGGGCGCAGCGGGAGCTCCCGGTGCTCGAGCCACCCTCCGGCGTGGCGCCCGGGGACCACATCACAAGGTCGGGTGCACGGTCCACTGACTGCAAGACGAAGGCCCCGCCGGGAACCCGGCGGGGCCTTCGTCGTTCTCCGGGGCCTGCCTACGCGGCGGCGTCGACCGCGAGCGCCGGCGGCGCGTCGACCGCCACGTCCGCCCGCGCCTTCCCCGGGATGAACAGCGCCAGCACCGCGCCGACGCCGAGGACCGCCGCGCCGATCGGCAGCGCCGCCGTCATCCCGTCCACGTACTGCTGCGGCGAGCCGTAGCCGCCCTTCGCGGTGAACACCGAGGCGAGGACCGCGACGCCGAGGACGCCGCCGAGCTCGCGGATCGCGTTCGTCGCGCCCGAGGCCTGGCCGGCCTCCTCCGGCTTGACCGACCCGAGCACCGCGTTGGCCGCCGGCGCGAAGACCAGCGCCATGCCGGTCCCGGCCAGGACGAACGGCGCCAGCAGCGAGGCGTACGCCACGTCCGGCGTCGTCACCGCAGACAGCCAGCCGATCGCGATCGCCTGCAGCGCGAGTCCGGACGCCATCAGCGGCCGCGCCCCGATCCGGTCGCTCAGGATCCCCGCGACCGGCGCGACGAACATCGGCATGATCGTCCACGGCAGCACCCGCAGCCCGGACTGCAGCGGCGAGAGCCCCTGCGTCGTCTGGAAGAACTGCGACAGCAGGAAGATCGAGCCGAAGACGCCGAAGAACATCGCCAGCGACGTCCCGTTGGTCGCGCTGAACGCCCGCGAGCGGAAGAAGCGCAGCGGCAGCATCGGCGCCGGGGCGCGGTGCTCCCAGGCGACGAAGGCCACCAGCAATGCGAGGCCGGCGGCGATCGAGCCGACGATCGTCGCCGACGTCCAGCCCAGCGCCTCGCCGCGCACGATCCCGTAGACGACGCCGAGCAGGCCCGCGCCGGCGAGCGCGATCCCCGGCAGGTCGAGCCGGCTCGCTGGCCCGCGCGACTCGCTGAGGAAGCGGGCGCTCAGCGGGACCAGCGCGAGGCCGATCGGGACGTTGAGCCAGAAGATCCAGTGCCACGAGATCCCGTCGACGACCGCGCCGCCGACGACCGGGCCGAGCGCGACGCCGAGGCCGGAGATCCCGGACCACGCGCCGAGCGCGAGCCCGCGCTTCTCGACCGGCACCGCGGCGCTGAGCAGCGTCAGCGTGAGCGGCAGGACGATCGCGGCGCCGACGCCCTGCGCGGCGCGCGCGGCGACGAGCACGCCTGTCGACGGCGCGAGCGCCGCCACGGCGCTCGAGGCGGTGAACAGCCCGACGCCGAGCCCGAACATGTGGCGCCGCCCGAAGCGGTCGCCGAGGGCGGCACCGGTGAGCAGCAGGACGGCGAACGCCAAGGTGTAGGCGTTGACCGTCCACTCCAGCGACTCCAGCGAGGCGCCGAGGTCGACGCGGATCGTCGGCAGCGCGGTCGTCACGACCAGGTTGTCGAGCGTGACCATGAAGAGCGCGATGCTGACGATCGCGAACGTCCAGCCGGCACGCGGCCTGCGGGACGGCGTTGCGGGGGAGAGGGGCATCTCGGCCTCCTGGGTGGTGGATGTGAAGAGTGAGCGCTCACTCACTCGACGGGCAAAAAAGGGGGAGCGGGACATGGCCGCTCAGCAGACGCGCAGGGTCTGGGCCCACGCGCCGTCCTGGTCGGTGGCGCCGATGACGGCCATGACGTTCAGCAGCATCCCGGTGGCGAAGAACTGGTGGATCGCCTCGGGGTCCATCGTGGTCTCGCGCTCGATCAGCGCGTGGAGCTCGGCGAAGAACGCGCGCGAAGCGGCGGCGACCTCGGGCATCGAGGCGGCGGCGGCGAACTGGTGGATCTGGGTCATGAGCAGCGACCGGTCCTCCAGCAGCTCGCTGTAGCGGTCACCCATCGTCTCCTTGGGGTCGGAGCCCGCGGCCTTCGCCTGCGCGAGCGCGCCGACGAACGTCGCCTTGATCCGCTCGTTCGAGCGCTCGACGACCGCGAGGACGAGGTCCGTCTTGGTGGGGAAGAGGCGGAAGAGGTAGGCCTGCGAGATCCCGGCCGCCTTGGCGACCTCGGTGGTCGGCGTGCCGAGGAACCCGCGCTCGGCGAAGACGGACATGCCGGCCTCGAGCACGTCCTCGCGCCGCACGTCGGCGGTCGAGAGGGTGCGCTTGGTGGGGGAGGCGGCGGGCGTCATGCAGGTGTGAGTATGCACTCACTCACAGGTGGTGTCAAGGGCAGGCGTCGAACAGGAGCCACGCGGCGCTGCGGGCCGCGGGCGCGCCCGCCGGGGCCGGGGGCAGCGCGCGGTCCTCGTCGCGCGCGTCGAGCACGAACTGCGCCGCGATCGCGGGGGTCGCCGGCACGAACGCGGAGCCGGCGTAGGCGCCACGCTCCTGCGCGCTGAGGATCGCCCTCGGCCGGCGGTCGGTCCACAGCGCGAGCTGCGGGACGGCGCGGCGGTTCGGCACGCTCACGGTCGCGCAGCGCGCGCGAGGGGCGAGATCATGGAGTTGGTCGAGGATGCGCGTCTGCGCCACCAGCGCGCCGCGCGTGCTCCGCAGGCGGTCGACCTGGGACGGGATGAACGCGACGCATCCGAGCGCCGCGATCAGGCCGAGCGCCGCCCAGCGCGTCCGCCACGCGTCTCCGCGCGGGAGCTCGGTCCACCCGCAGATCCCGGCCGCGGCGAAGATCGCGAGGATCGTCGCGGGGAGCAGCAGGTAGCGGGTGAGGATCGAGAGCCCGGCGGTGGCCAGGACGCAGAACGCCGCGACCGCCAGCACGCCCGCCGCCGCGCCGAGCAGCGGCCCGCGCGTGCGCAGCCGCCAGAGCGAGAGCACGCCGCCGACCGCGGCGCCGAAGAGCACCGGCTCGCGCAGGATCTCCCCGAGGCGCCGCGGCAGCAGCGACGGGACGTGCTGGAGCCCCGTCACGCGCCCGAGGTCCTCGGCGGTCGAGCGCGTGCCGGTGAGCGAGTGCAACGGGTCGCCGGTGACCGCGAGGTCGCTCAAGGCCCACAACAACGGCGCGCCGATCAACAGCGCGACGTGCGTCCGGGTGAGCGCGCCCCCGCGCCAGAGCCAGATCGCGTAGGCGAACGCGAACAGCCAGGCCTCGGGACGCAGCAGGCCGGCCAGGGCCACCAGGATCAAGACCGGCGTCCCGGCCCGCGCCCGCCGCGTCTCGATCAGCAAGGCCCCCAACAACAGGCAGATGTAGGGGATGTCGACGTAGGCGCGCACGCCGTAGCTCAGCACCGGCTCGCGCGTGAGGACGATCAGCGCGGCGACGACGCCGGTCGCGCCGTTGAACCACGCCCGCCCGAGCGCGTAGGCCAACCACCCCAAGACGCCCAGCGCGAGGAACGCGAGGACCTCGAAGAGGCCCTCGCCGACGCCGCGGCCGACGAGCGAGCCCAGCGCGCCGACGAGCGTCGCCAGCGGATGCGGCGTCGGCGCGAAGGGCACCGTGTAGTCCGGGTTGCGGCCGTGGACGAGGTCGTGCCCCCACAGCAGCGCGTACTCGGTGTCGTAGTTCAGGAACCGGGCGGGCGCCGCGGCCAGCGCGACGAGCGCCGCGAGGGCGAGCGAGACGGCGGCGGGGATGGCGAGGGGGCGCAGCCGCATCGGCGGCCGGGAAGCTACTGGGACTTCAGGTCGGCCAGGCCGGTCAGCAGCTCGCGGCCGCTGCGGTACCCGAGGTCGAGCCCGCGCTCCCACATCGACTCGTTGGGCGCGTGGATCGGGTCGTCGGGCAGCGTGAAGCCGGTGACGATCGCCGGGATGCCCTTGGCGGCGAAGTCGGCGACGATCGGGATCGAGCCGCCGCTGCGGACGAACGCGGGCTTCGCGCCGGACGCGCGCTCGAGCGCCGCCGCGGCCAGCGCGATCGCGGGCGTGTCGACCGGGAAGAGCGCGGGCTGCGCGCTGTGGGAGGAGACGACCTCCAGCTCGGCGCCCGCGGGCAGCCCGGAGCGCAGCAGGCGCAGCAGCTCGGCGCCCATCGCCTCGGGGTCCTGGCCGGGGGCGAGGCGGATCGAGACGGTCGCGCGCGTGACGCCCGGGATCACCGTGCGGGCGTCGCCGGCCACGACCTGGTTGACGTCGACCGCGGTCTCGGAGCCGTTGCGCGCGACGTACTCGCCGCCCGCGCCCGGGTAGGCCGGGCGCGCGCCCGCGGCGGCCAGCGCGTCGTCGCCGCTCGGCAGCGCCTTCCAGGACTCGCGCTCGGCGTCTGCGACGGGCGCGATCCCGACGCGCAGCTCGTCGCGCACGCGGCCCTGGGCGTCCGGGATCACCTGCGCGAGCGCGAGGTTCGTCGCGTGCAGCGAGTTGAGCGCGCTGCCGCCGTACATGCCGGAGTGGAGGTCGCGCGTGGCCGCGCGGACGTCGAAGGTCAGCAGGACGACGCCGCGCAGCCCGACGGTGATCGCGGGCAGCTCGGCCGAGGCCATGCCGCTGTCGTAGACGATCGCCGCGTCGGCGCCGCGCTCGTCGGCGGCGAGCCAGGCGGCGATCGACGCGCCGCCGGCCTCCTCCTCGCCCTCGACCGCGACGCGCACGTTGACCGGCAGCTCGCCGGCCTTGGCCAGCTCGGTCGCGGCGTGCAGCAGCGGGAGGAAGTTGCCCTTGTCGTCGGCGGCGCCGCGGGCGAAGATCCGGCCGTCGCGGACCTCGGGCTCGAACGGCGGGCTTGTCCAGAGGTCGAGCGGCTCGGCGCCCTGGACGTCGTAGTGGCCGTAGATCAGGACCGTCGGCGCGTCGGCGCCGGTCGAGGCGGCGAGCTCGCCGATGACGAGCGGGTTGCCGCCGTCGATCGTGACGAGCTCGGCCTCGCCGCCGGCCGCGCGGACCTTGGCCGCCGCCCACTCGGCGGCGCGCTCCAGGTCGGCGGCGTCGCCGCCGCCCGTGGAGATGCTGGGGATGCGCAGCCAGTCGAAGAGCTCGTCGAGAAGGGGGTCGGCCATGGTCTGGAGCCTAGCCCTGCGACCGTCCGCACCCGCTCTACACTGACGAGTCCGTGCCTGCCGGACCTTCGCTCTACCGCCGCCACCGCCCGCGGACGTTCGCCGACGTCATCGGCCAGGAGCACGTCGTGCGCACGCTCCGCAACGCCATCGAGCAGGGCGCGGTGCACCACGCCTACCTGTTCGTCGGCTCGCGCGGGACGGGCAAGACGTCGATGGCGAAGATGCTCGCCGCGTGCCTGAACTGCGTCAACGGGCCGACGATCGAGCCGTGCGGCGTCTGCGAGTCGTGCGTGTCGATCGCGAGCGCGACGTCGATGGACGTCATCGAGATGGACGCCGCGTCCAACAACTCGGTCGACGACATCCGCGAGCTGCGCGACTCGGTCCAGTACGCGCCGGTCACCGGCCGGTACAAGGTGTACATCCTGGACGAGGCGCACATGCTCTCGTCCGCGGCGTGGAACGCGTTCCTGAAGACGCTCGAGGAGCCGCCGCCGTCCACGATCTTCGTGCTGGCGACGACCGAGGCGCACAAGATCATGGACACGGTCGTCGACCGCTGCCACCGCTTCGACTTCCGCCGGCCGACGGTCGAGCAACTGGCGACGGTCGTGCAGCGGGTGGCGCAGAAGGAGTCGATCGAGATCGCGCCCGCCGCGGTCGCCCTGGTCGCGCGCAACGCGACGGGCTCCTACCGCGACGCGCTCGGGACGCTCGAGCAGCTCGTGACCTACTCGGGCGCGGCGATCGCGACCGAGGACGTCCTCGCGGTGCTCGGCGTCGCCGACGACGACCTGCTCTTCGGAGCGCTCGACGCGATCGGGGCGCGCGACGCGCGCGCGGCCTGGCAGGTCGCGGCGAAGCTGGCGGACTCCGGCCGCGAGCCCGCGCAGTTCCTGAAGGACTTGGAGTCGCACGCGCGCGACGTGCTCGTCACGCAGACGCTCGGCGAGGTCCCGGCGCAGCTCGCGATGACCGCCGAGCGCGACGCGCTGCTCGCCGACCAGGCGCAGCGGCTGACCGGCGCGGACTCGGTCCGCCTGCTCGACCTGCTCGCCGCGGGCATGCGCCTGGCGAAGGACGGCGCGGACGCGCAGACGCAGCTGGAGGTGGCGCTCGTGAAGGCCGCCGCGCCCGAGGTCGACCCGTCGACGCGCGCGCTGCTGGCGCGGATGGAGCGGATGGAGGCCGCGCTGCGGGGCGGGGCGCCGGTCGCTGCGGCCGCGGCGCCCGCGGCCGCGCCGTCGCAGCCCGCCGCCGAGATCCCGCCCGCCGCCGCCGCGGCTCCGCCCGCCGCGCCGCAGCCCGCCGCCGTCGCGCCCGCTGCGCCCGCGCCCGCGCCCGCCGCAGCTCCGCCGGCCGCCGCCGTCGCGCCCGCGCCCGCCGCGGCTCCGGCCGCCGCCGCTCCGCCCGCGCCCGCCGCTCCGCCGCCCGCCGCCGCGCCCGCCCCCCAGCCCACCGCCGTCGCCGTCGCCGAGCCCCTCGGCGAGCTCGACCTCGCGATGGTCCAGGAGCTGTGGCCCGCGGTCCTGCAGAACGTCGCGGAGACCAACCAGCTGCTCGCGGGCTGCCTGGCCGAGGCGCGGCCGATCGTCGTCGAGGGCCGCGACGTGACGCTCGCCTTCACGCCCGACTGCGGCTTCCAGAAGAAGAAGGCCGAGGGCGCCGCCGAGCGCCAGATGCTGACCGGGGCCTTCAAGGAGCTGACCGGCGTCGCGCCGCGGCTGATCCTCGAGACCCGCGACGCCGAGGAGCTGGGCGCCGAGCCCGAGGTCCTCGGCGAGGATGACTTCATCGCCCGGTTGCGGGCAGAATTCGACGCCGTCGACCACCAGCCCGACCAGGAAGACCAGGAGCAGGCCTGATGCCGCAGCCCAACATCCAGAACATGCTCAAGCAGGCCCAGGAGGTCATGGCCGCGCAGCAGGAGGCCCAGGAGGCGCTCAAGGAGCAGAAGGTCGAGGCCTCGGCCGGCGGCGGCATGGTGAAGGTCGTCGTCTCCGGCGACCTCAAGCTCGAGTCGCTGACGATCGACCCCGACGCGGTCGACCCCGAGGACGTCGAGATGCTCCAGGACCTCGTCCTGGCCGCGACCAACGAGGCGCTGCGCCAGGCCGTCGACCTGCAGGAGAAGGCGATGCAGAGCGCGTCCGGCGCGGGCGGCTTCGACCCGATGCAGGCGCTCGAGGGCCTCGGCCTGGGCGACGCGCTCGGCGGCCTCGGCGGCGGCGGGGCGGGTGGGCCCGGCGCGCTCGGCGCCGGCGGCGCCCCGGGCATGAACCGCGCCGCGCGCCGCGCCGCGGCGAAGAAGAACCGCTAGGTGTTCGCGCCGCCCGTCCAGCGCCTGGTCACCGAGCTGGGCAAGCTCCCCGGCATCGGCCAGCGCACGGCGCAGCGGCTGGCGTTCCACCTGCTCGGCACCGACCCCGAGGACGCCAACGCGCTCGCCGCCGCGATCCGCGAGGTCAAGGAGAAGATCCGCCCCTGCGCGATCTGCTTCAACCTGGCCGACGAGGAGCGCTGCCGGATCTGCCAAGACGAGCGCCGCGACCCCGCGATCATCTGCGTCGTCGAGGGTCCGGGCGACATCGTCCCGATCGAGCGCACGCACGAGTTCCGCGGCCGCTACCACGTGCTCGGCGGCGCGCTGTCGCCGATCGACGGCGTCGACCCGGAGGACCTGAAGGTCGCCGAGCTCTACGCGCGCGTCGCGGGCGGCGAGGTCCGGGAGGTCGTCATCGCGACCAACCCGACGACGACCGGCGAGGCGACCGCGCACCACATCGCGGCGGCGCTGCGCGAGCGCACGCCGGACGTCGCGGTCACCCGCCTGGCCTCCGGCCTGCCGGTCGGCGGCGACCTGGAGTACGCCGACGAGGTCACCCTCGGCCGCGCGTTCGCCGGGCGCCGTGAGATCGCCTGAGCGGTCGGGCACCTCATAGGCTCCGGCGATGGCCGAGCCCGACATCGCCTTCGCGAACCTCGACAACCCGAGCGGGGATCGCTTCAAGCAGCTCCGCCGCGAGCTTGGCGTCAGCAGCTTCGGCATCAACCTGATGACCTTGGCCCCGCGCCAGCGCAACCGCGTCCACCTCCACGAGCACCAGGAGGAGGTCTACCTCGTCCTCGAGGGCGAGCTGACGATCGGGATCGAGGGCGAGGAGCACACCGTCCCGCGCGGTGGCCTGATCCGCGTCGGCCCGTCCGTGCGCCGCCAGCTCGTCAACCGCGGGACGACGACGCTCGCGCTGCTCGCCCTCGGCGGCGCGGGCGAGCACGTCAGCCGCGACGCGCTCGCGTGGGACTCCTGGGAGGACGACGGCGAGGGCCGCTCGCCGCAGCAGGTCCCGCTGCCGAGCGACCTGCCGGTCTAGCGGAGGCGCTCAGCGCACCCCGTACGCCGCCCGCAGCGCGCTCACGCGCCGCAGCGCGTCGGCGACGCGGGAGGTCGGGATCTCGCCGGTGCGCAGCGCGCGGACGACCGCGCGCCAGGCGGCGTCCTGGTCGGCGGCGTCGCCGGGGATCCACGCGAGGTCCACGCCGGCCTTGATCGCCTGGACGGCGAGGTCCGCGACGGGCGCGCCGCCGGCCAGCGAGGCGGCCGCGAGGTCGCCGCTGACGATCACGCCGTCGAAGCCGAGCTCGCCGCGCAGGAGCGCCACGACCTCCGGCAGCAGGGTCGCGGGCGTGACGCCGTCGAAGGCGACGTAGGTCGCCGAGCTGAGCTGGATCGCGGGCGCGTGCTTGGCGACCGCGGCGAACGGCTCGAGGTCGCGCGCCTTCAGCTCCGCGAGCGAGAGGCCGACGGTCGCGGCCTCGAGCGCCGGGTCGCCCGAGGCGGCGCCCTCGCCGGGGAAGTGGCCGGGCGCGGGCGCGACCTCGCCGTCCTTCCAGCCGCTCACCGCCGCGCTCACCATGCCGGTCGCCGTCGCGGGGTCGTCGGAGAACGCGAGCCCCTCCCACGGTCCGCCCGCGAACGCGATGTCGGCGTCGGGCGCGAGGACCATCCGGATCCCGAGCGGGTGCAGCGCCTTGGCCTCGCCGAGCGCGGCGGCGCGGGCGCCGGCCGCGTCGGCGGCCGCGGCCTGGGGCGGCGCGCCGACCGGGACCGCGTCGAGGTCGCCGCCGAGCTGCGAGGCCGCGATGATCGGCGCGACGTGGTGGGCGCCGCGCGCCGCGCCCTGGATCGCGCCGATCAGGTCGGCGACCTGCTGCGGCGAGCGCCCGTTGCCGGGCTCCAGCACGACGCCGCCCCACTCGTGCAGCGCGAAGCGCCGCAGGACGTTCCCGCGCGCCCGCGTCCCGCCGAGGCCGACGAGGAAGAGCCGCGCGGCGGCGCGCGCCTGCGAGGCGGGCAGGCCGCCGGCGGGCGGGGCGGAGGCGGTGGTGGAGGTCGTCGCCGGCGCGCTCGTCGACGCCCCGCCGCCGTCGGCCTCCAGCACCGGCGCGAGCGCGTCCATCAGCCCCGTGCCGCGCCTGGCCGTCACCGTCCCGGCGCCCGCGCCGTAGCCCGAGCCGCCCTCGGGCACCGCGTGCCCCTTCGAGCCGCCGCCCAGCGTGAGCGCGAGCGCGAGCACCACGATGACAGCTGTCAGGCACCCGGCCAGGCCGATGATCCGGCGCCGGGTCATGATCGCGGCCCCGCAGCCTCTAGCATTGCCCGTCCATGCCGGGCACCGTGGTCATGAAGTTCGGAGGCACCTCCGTCGCGGACGCGACGCGGCTCAAGCGCGCCGCGGAGCGGATCGTCGCCAAGCGCGAGGAGGGCACGCGCGTCGTCGCCGTGCTGAGCGCGCGCGGCAAGGAGACCGACCGGCTGATCGCGGACGCGTTCGAGGTCTCCTCGCATCCCGACCCGCGGGAGATGGACATGCTCCTCTCCACCGGGGAGCGGGTTTCGTGTGCGCTGTGTGCCATGGCCATCAACGATCTCGGTCATCGGGCGATCTCCCTGACGGGATCGCAGGCGGGCATCGTCACAGATACGAGCCACACGAAGGCCCGCATCCTCGAAGTCCGCGCCGATCGCATCCGCGACGCGCTCGACCAGGACAACATCGTCCTCGTCGCGGGCTTCCAGGGCGTGAGCACCACGAAGGACGTCACGACCCTCGGCCGCGGCGGCTCCGACACGACCGCCGTCGCCCTCGCCGCGGCGATCGGCGCCGACGCGTGCGAGATCTACACCGACGTCCCCGGCGTCTTCAGCGCCGACCCGCGCATCGTGCCGGACGCCCGCAAGCTCGACGTCGTCACCTTCGACGAGATGCTCGAGATGGCCGCCTCCGGCGCCGGCGTCCTGCAGCTGCGCAGCGTCGAGTACGCGCGCAACCACGGCGTGCGCATCCACTGCCGCTCGAGCTTCGACGACTCCAACGGGACCCTCGTCGTCTCCGACGAAGAGGCCAAGGACAAGGACATGGAGAACCCCCTCATCACCGCCGTCACCCACTCGCGGGGCGAGGCGCGCGTGACGCTCATCGGCCTGCCCGACACGCCCGGCATCGCCGGCCGCGTGACGACGGCGCTGGCCGACGCGAACGTCAACATCGACATGATCATCCAGAACGACCCGCGCTCCGCGGGCGCGCTGGCCGAGCTGTCGTTCACGGTCCCGCAGGACGACGCCGCCGCCGCGCGCGCCGCGCTGCAGCCGATCGCCGACGAGCTCGGGATCGAGGTCGAGGCCGACGAGAAGATGGGCAAGGTGTCGATCGTCGGCGCCGGGATGAAGTCCCATCCGGGCGTCGCCGCGAAGGTCTTCACGGTCCTCGGGGCGAACAACATCAACATCGAGATGATCTCCACGTCGCCGATCCGGATCTCCTGCGTCGTGCCGGTCGAGGACGTCGAGACCGCGGTCAAGGCGCTGCACACGGCCTTCGACCTGTCGGGGGCGGACACGATCCGCCCGGAGCAGCCGTTCGGAGAATTTGCTTCATGAGCCGCTACCGCGTCGCCGTCGTCGGCGCCACGGGCGCCGTCGGGACCGAGATGCGCCGCCTGCTGCGCGATCGCGCGTATCCGGCCGCCGAGATCGTCCCGTTCGCCAGCGAGCGCTCCGCGGGCCGCGAGCTCGACGACGGCCTCGTCGTCCAGGGCCTCGTCGACGACGCGCGCCTCGACGGCTTCGACGTCGCGATCTTCAGCGCGGGCGGCGGGGTCTCGAAGGAGTGGGCGCCGCGCTTCGCCGCGCACGGCGCGATCGTGGTGGACAACTCGTCCGCGTTCCGGATGGACCCCGACGTCCCGCTGGTCGTCTCCGAGGTCAACCCCGACGCGCTCGACCACATCAACAAGGGCATCGTCGCCAACCCGAACTGCACGACGATGGCGATCATGCCGCCGCTGCACGCGCTGCACGTCGAGTTCGGCCTGACCGGCATGGTCGCGACGAGCTTCCAGGCCGCGGGCGGCGCCGGGCAGAAGGGGATGGACGAGCTGATCGCCCAGGTCCCGACGCTGCTCGCCGACCCCTACGCCCTGCAGACGCGGGGCGCGAGCGCCGCCGCCAAGGTGACCGACACCGCCGTCTTCGGCAAGCCGCTGGCCTTCAACGTCGTGCCGATGCTCGGGAAGGACACGGGCAACGGCTACACCGACGAGGAGATGAAGCTCCAGAACGAGTCGCGGAAGATCCTCGCGATCCCGGAGCTCGCGGTCTCGCCGACGTGCGTCCGCGTGCCGGTGATGGTCGGCCACGCGATCGAGGTCCGCGCGCAGTTCGCGCGCGAGGTCAGCGTCGAGCGCGCGCTGGAGGTCATGGGCGCGCACGCGGGCGTGGAGCTCGACGACGTCCCGACGCCGCTCGAGTGGGCGGGCAAGGACCCCGTGGCCGTCGGCCGCGTGCGGCTCGACCTCGGCGACCCCAAGGCGCTCAACCTGTTCGTCGTCGGCGACAACCTGCTCAAGGGCGCCGCGCTGAACACGGTGCAGATCGCCGAGCTGCTGCACGAGCGCGGGCTGCTCGGCGCGCGGGCCGCGGCGTAGGCCGCGGCCGCGGGGCTACTCCTCGTCGGCGACCGGCGGGAAGCTGCGGCGCAGGCGCTCGCGCGCCGCGTCGAGGTCGCGCGCGAGCGGCGTGGCGGGCGCGGGCGCCGCGTCGTCGACCGGCACGATGGTCTTCGGCCCGTCGGGGCGCACGGCGCGCCGGCGGCGGCGAGGCCGGTCGGCCTCGCGCTCCCCCGGCGCGCCACGCAGGAACTTCGAGAGCTTCACCAGCCGCCGTCGCCCGCGCCCGCGCCGACGCCCGCGACGACCGAGGTCGTCCAGTCGATCACCGCGGTGGGCTTGACGACGTGCTTGTGCATGCCCAGCTCCTTGGGGTCGAGCCCCAGGGCGAGGCCGACGAGCTGCGGGAGGTGCAGCACCGGCACGTTGAGCTCGCGCCCGATCTGGCGCTCCGCCAGCGGCTGCTGGAGGTCCAGGTTCAGGTGGCAGAGCGGGCACGGCGTCACGACGCAGTCGGCGTCGGCGTCGGCCGCGTCGCCGAGGTGGCGGCCGGCCTGCGCCAGCGACGCCTTCTTGTTCATGGTGATGATCGGGAAGCCGCAGCACTTGTGCGAGCCGGCGTAGTCGATGACCGTGCCGCCCAGCGCCTCGATGACGAGCCCGAGGTACGTGTCGCGCGGGTTCTCCTCGTCGATGCCCAGCCGGTCGGTCGGGCGGACGATGTAGCACCCGTAGAAGGGGCCGACCTTGAGGTTCGTCAGCGGCCGCTTCACGAGGCTCTTGAGGTTGTCCAGCCCGAGCTCCTCGACCAGCACCCAGAGGAAGTTCTTGTTGGCCAACCCGGCGCGGTACTCCAGGTTGTACTTCGCCAGCGTCCCGTTGACGTGGCCGCGGTACTCCTCGGAGGCGTCGAGGCGCTCCTGGCACTCGCCCTGCGCGCCCTGGCAGGTCGAGCAGATGTTCATCATCAGGTCGGCGCCCTCGACCTGCTGGGCCAGGGCGAACGTCCGCGCGTTGAGCGTGTCCGCGAGCTCCTGGTTGTGCTCGGCGATGACGCCGGCGCCGGTGCAGCAGGCGCGGTCGAGCTCGACGAGCTCGATGTCGAGCATCGGGGCGATCTTCGCCATCGAGCCGTGGAGCTCGGGCGTGAAGCCGCGGCTCACGCAGCCGGGCCAGTAAGCGACCTTCATCAGGCGTTGTCCTCTGCGTTCGCGTCTCCGGTGGCTTCGACGCGCTCGGACACGTTCTCGGCGTTGTCCTCGTCGGTGCCGGAGATGTACAGGTTGAACTCGAGCCGCTCGTCGCGGCCCTCGATCTCCTCGTAGATGTCCTGGACCTGCTTGAGGTCCGCGGAGGGGATCTTGTGGGGCTTGATCGCGCCCATCGGCGTCACCTTGCGCCGCAGGATCGCCTTGGTGATCGCGGGCAGCGAGGCCAGGAGCTCCTGGCCGGCGGCGGGATGGAACTTGCCGAACCACGACGTGCCGCCGTAGGAGCGGGGCAGCAGCTCCGCCTCCCAGAGCAGCCCGTGGTCCTTGATCAGCTTCACGAACGCCGCCTCGTGGCGCTCGCCGTTGTTGCGGTCCACGATGTGGTGATCGGTGCCCGCGCGGCGGCGCAGGCGCATGATCTGGTTCATCGGGGCGACGCCCTTGGGGCAGGCGTCGATGCACTTGAAGCAGTGCGTGCAGTCGTAGATGCCGTGCGGGTCCTCGGCGAGGTCGAGCAGGCGCTCCTGCTGCTCGGCGTCGCGCGGGTCGCCGACGAAGCGGTAGGACTTGGCCAGGGCGGCCGGGCCGATGAAGAGCGGGTCGACCTCCATCGCGAGGCAGTCCGAGACGCAGGCGCCGCACTGGATGCAGGCCATCGTCTGCGTGATGTCCACCATCGACTCGCGGTCGACGATGTACTCGCGCTCGGGGATCGGCTCCTTGTTGATCAGCCACGGCGTGACGCGCTGGATCTTCTTCCAGTGCACCGCGTCCATGTCGACGATCAAGTCCTTGATGACGGGCATGTTGCCCATCGGCTCGATCTCGATGACCCCGTCCTTCGACGTGCGCTTGGCCTTGTCGAGGTGGGTGTGGCACGCGAGGCCGGGCTGGCCGTTGACGCGCACGCCGCACGATCCGCAGATCGCCGCCTTGCACGAGCAGCGGATGCCGATCGAGCCGTCGAAGCGGCCCTTGGCCTGCAGGATCCCCTCGAGCACGGAGCGGTGGGGCTCCAGCTCGATGGTGTGCTCGACCCAGTACGGCGCCTCGCCGGACTCGGGGTCGAAGCGGCGGATGCGGAGCGTGAAGCTCTCGGACTTGTCGACGTGCGCCGGGTTGGGCGCGTCGGTCTCTTCGGGGGTGAGGGGTTCGGCTGCCATGACTAGTACTTGCGCTCCTCGGGCTGCCACTGGGTGATGGTGACGGGCGAATACGCCACGTGGGGTTCGTCACTGCCGTTGCGCGAGAGGGTGATGTGCTTCTGCCACTCCTCGTCGTTGCGGTCCGGGAAGTCGGTGCGGAACTGCGCCCCGCGCGACTCCTTGCGCTCGATCGCGCCAACGACCGTGCACTCGGCGCAGTCGAGCATGTACCCCAGCTCGAGCGCCCCGAGGACGTCCTGGTTGAAGACCGTGCCCTTGTCGTCGACGTAGGCGGTCTTGGCCTCCTCCTTGAGCCGGCGGACGACGTCGAGCGCGTGCTCGAGGCCGGCCTGCTCGCGGAAGACGGCGACGTTGCGGTTCATCTCGGTGCCGAGCTCGTCCTTGATCTCGGAGATCCGGCGGCCGGTGCGAGGCCGGTCGATGATCGCGTCGATCATGTTCTGCTCGTCGTCGAGGCGCGCCTGCGAGGCGGCCTTCGGCATCGCCATCCCGGCGGCGCGCGCGGCGGCGTGCTCGCCCGCGCGGCGGCCGAAGATCAGCGTGTCGAGCAGCGAGTTGGCGCCGAGGCGGTTGCCGCCGTGCACCGAGACGCAGGCGACCTCGCCCGCGGCGTAGAGGCCCTCGATCGGCGTCGCGCCGTCGATGTCGGTCTTGACGCCGCCCATGATGTAGTGCTGGCCGGGGCGGATCAGGATCGGCTCGCGCGTGATGTCGACGCCGGCGAAGTCCTTGCCGATGTTGACGATCTCGCGGAGCGCCTCGAGCGTGCGCTTCTTGGGGACGACCGTGACGTCGAGGTAGATGCCGACGCCGCCGGGGCCGACGCCGCGGCCCTCGTTGATCTCGGTCTGCTCGGCGCGCGAGACGACGTCGCGGGAGGCGAGCTCCATCTTGTTCGGCGCGTACTTCTCCATGAAGCGCTCGCCGTTGCTGTTGAGCAGGTGCGCGCCCTCGCCGCGGGCGCCCTCGGTGATGAGGAAGCCGTTCTCGACCAGGCAGGTCGGGTGGTACTGGACCATCTCCATGTCCATCAGCGGGGCGCCGAGGCGGTAGGCCTGGGCGATGCCGTCGCCGGTGCAGATGAGCCCGTTGGTCGTGGGCTTGAACGCCTGGCCCGCGCCGCCGGTGGCGAGGATGACGTTCTTGGCGGTGAAGATCTCCAGCGCGCCGGTGCGGATGTCGCGGGCGATGCAGCCCGAGACGCCGCCGGACTCGTCCTGGAGGAGCGCGGTGGTGAACCACTCCTCGTAGCGGTCGACGCGCTCGTGGTACTTCATCAGCTGCTCGTAGAGCACGTGCAGGATCGCCTGGCCGGTGATGTCGGCGACGTAGGCGGTGCGCTTCATCGACGCGCCGCCGAAGGCGCGCAGGTCCATCTGGCCGGTCTCGTTGCGGTGGAAGGTGACGCCGATGTGCTCGAGGTGCATGACCTCGTGCGGCGCCTCCCTACACATCACCTCGATCGCGTCCTGGTCCCCGATGAAGTCGGAGCCCTTGACGGTGTCGTAGGCGTGTGAGCGCCAGTCGTCGGCGGGGTTGATGGCGGCGTTGATGCCACCGGCGGCTGCGACCGAGTGGGAGCGGACCGGGTGGACCTTGCTCATGATCGCGACCGACGCTCCCGCGTCCGCGGCGGCCAGAGCGGCCCGCTGACCAGCGAGGCCGGCGCCGAGGATGAGGACGTCATGTGCAGGCATGTATGCGGCTCTTCGTCTCGAAGTTCGGGGGCATGGACTCTATAGGTCGGGACCTTTTAGGCCCGCCTACGTCACGGGGCCCTACGTGCGGGGACGGTGGCCCGGATCGCGTCCGCCAGCGCGGCGACCGCCGCCGGGGCGCCGGCTTCCGGCAGGTTGGCGTACCCGGCGACCAGCCCCGGGCCGTCACCGATCGCGCGGCGCGGCTCGAGCGCGACGCCGCGCTCGGCGGCCGCGGCGACGACGGCGTCCTCGTCGGCACCGGGCGGCAGCAGGAAGACGGCGAACAGCCCGGCGGCGGCGCCGCGGACCTCGACCTCCGGGAGCTGCTCGGCGACCTGCGCGAGGAGCGCGTCTCGGCGCCGGCGGTAGCGGTGGCGCTGGCGGCGGAGGTGGCGGTCGACCTCGCCGCGCTCGAGCATGTCGGCGAGCGCGAGCTGGTCGAGCGTCGGCGGCGTGCCGGGCGGCGAGGTGGCGTCGTCGGCGTGGAGCTCCGCGACCAGGCTGGACGGAAGGACGAGCCAGCCGAGCCGCAGCGCGGGCGCGAGCGTCTTCGAGCACGAGCCGCCGTAGACCACCAGGTCGGGCGCGAGGCCCTGGAGCGAGCCGATCGGCTGGCGGTCGTAGCGGAACTCCGCGTCGTAGTCGTCCTCCAGGATCACCGCGCCGCGCTCGCGCGCCCACGCGACCAGCTGCGCCCGGCGCTCGGGCGCGAGGACGGCGCCGGTGGGGAACTGGTGCGCGGGGGTGACCGCGACGGCGTCGAGGTCGAGGTCGTGCAGGCGCTGCGGGTCGAGGCCGTCGTCGTCGGTGGGGATCGGGACGGGCGTGAGGCCCGCCTCGGCGAGCGAGCGGCCGATCCGCCACCAGCCGGGATCCTCGATCCCGACGCGCGTCGCGCCGCGTTGCGCGAGCAGGCGCCAGAGCAGCGGGAGCGAGTCGCGCAGGCCGCCGGTGACGACGACCTGCCGCTCGGTGGCGCGCACGCCGCGCGTCCGCGCGAGCGACGCGGCGAGCGCGGCCCGCAGCTCGTGCTCGCCCTGGCGGTCGCCGTAGCCGAGCCGCTGGTCGGGGATCGCGCGCAGGACCCGCGTGAGCGCGGCGAGCCAGGCGGCGCGCGGGAAGCCGTCGATCGCGGGGAGGGCGGGGCGGAGGTCATGGCGCGGCAGCGGGGTCAGACCCCCTTGAGGGTTAGCGGCGACCCTCGAGGGGGTCTGACCCCCGGCGCCGGGCGGCGGGGACTGTCCCCCAACAGCGTTGGGGGACAGTCCCCCTGGGTGCGGCGCGGGCGCGGGGTGCTCCGCCACGCGGGTGCCGCCGCCGCGGCGGGTGTCGAGGTAGCCCTCGGCGGCCAACTGCGCGTAGGCCTCGACGACGACGCCGCGGGAGACGCCGAGCTGCGTGGCGAGCGCGCGCGTCGCGGGCAGGCGCGAGCCCGGCGGGAGGCGCCCGGAGCGGACCGCCTCGCGCAGCGCGTGCTCGGCCCGGGCGCGGAGCGTGCGGCCGGGCGCGGCGTGAAGGTCGAGGTGCAGCTCCACTTGGCCTCATGATGCCAGACGCGCTTGGACCTGGATCCCGGGCCAAGTCGGCCGTAGCGTCGCGGTCATGGCCTCCTCCGCCGCCCCTTCCCCACGTGCCCGCGTGCGCCGGGCGCCGGCCCGCGCCGACTACGACCGCGCGACGATCGACGCGATCCTCGACGAGGCGCTCGTCGCCCACCTCGGCTTCGCGGTCGACGGCCAGCCCTACGTGATCCCGACGCTCCACGCGCGCATCGGCGACGAGGTCTACCTCCACGGCTCCGCCGCCTCGCGCATGGTCACGATGCTCGGCGCCGGGATCCCCGCCTGCCTCACCGTCACGCTGCTCGACGGCCTCGTCCTCGCGCGCTCCGCGTTCCACCACTCCATGAACTACCGCTCGGTCGTCGTCCTCGGGCGCGCGCGCTTCGTCGAGGGCCCGGAGGAGCGCGCCGCCGCCCTCGAGGCCTTCACCGAGCGCCTGATCCCCGGCCGCTGGGCCGAGGTCCGGCCGCCCTCGCGCCAGGAGCTCAAGGGCACCCGCGTCCTGGCGCTGCCGCTCGACGAGGCCTCCGCGAAGCTCCGCGCCGGCGGCCCGGTCGACGACGAGGACGACTACGCGCTCGACGCCTGGGCGGGCACCGTCCCGCTCCGGCTGACGCCCGGCGCGGTCGAGCCGGACGCGCGGCTGCGCGAGGGGATCCCGCTCTCGCCCGCGGTCGCGGGCTGGACCGGCCCCTAGGCCGACGACACGCTCGCCGCCAGCGCCCGGCGCACGCGGTCGAGCGTCAACAGCCCGCACAACCGCCCCTCGCCGTCGACGACGGCGAGCGCGCCGAAGCGGCGCAGCGGCTCGGAGCCGAGGAGCACCTCGAGCGACGTGTCGCGCGAGATGGTGGCCTCGGCGCCCTCGTCGCGCTCCAGCAGGTCGTCGGCGGTGAGCGTCGGCCGGCCGCCGGCGACCGCGACGTCGACGCGCTCTTGGCGCAGCAGCCCGACGAGCCGCCCGTCGTCCGCGTCGATGACCGGGAACCACGGCAGGTGGTAGCGCAGGAAGAACTCGTCCTGCGCGACGAGCGCCGTGGTCTCGCGCGGCACGACGACCGGCTCGTCGTCCATCAGGTCGGCCGCGGTCACGCCGTCGATCCGCTCGGCGAACTGCGAGGAGACGACCGCGCTGCGCGCGCCCTGGCTGAGGAACCACCCGAGGATCCCGAGCCAGAGCCCGTCGGCGACGTCGCCGGTCGCCAGCAGGAACAGGCCGAGCCCGACCAGGATGTAGGCGAAGCCCTGGCCGAGGCGGCCCGCCAGGCGCGTCGCGCGGTGGCGGTCGCCGGTGACCTTCCAGGCGATCGCGCGCGCGATCCGCCCGCCGTCGAGCGGGAAGCCCGGCACCAGGTTGAACACCAGCAGCCCGCCGTTGACGAGCGCGAGCCAGCCGAGCAGCGCCAGCACCGGGGTGCTCTCGTCGGAGTCGGCGAAGAGGTTCACGCTCCAGTCCGGGTGCGAGAGCAGCGCGACGCCGATCGTCGCGAGGATCGTGATGAGGAACGTCACGGCGGGCCCGGCGGCGGCGATCCGGAACTCCTCGCCCGGCGACTGCGAGTCGCGCGAGAGCTTCGCCAGCCCGCCGAAGACCCACAGGTCGATGCCGAGCACGTCGATGCCGTTGCGCCGCGCGACGACCGCGTGGCCGAGCTCGTGCAGGGCGATCGAGAGGAAGAAGAGCAGCGCGCCCGCGACCGCCGTGACGTAGGTGGTGGTGTTGCTCGCGTCGGGCAGCGAGAGCGCGAACTGGTCCGACAGCCACCAGATCATCAGGAACAGGAAGAGGAACCAACCCGGGCTGGCGCCGATGCGGATGCCGAACACCCGCGCGAGCTGCATGGAACCACCACCGCCGAACATCGGGCACATTGTGACGGGTGGAGCGCGCCACCATCCTCGGTCTCTACGCCCAAGGGCTCTTCCCGATGGACGAGCCGGGCTCGCCGCCGCCCGCGGAGCTGCCGTGGTGGGTCGCCGATCCGCGCACGATCTTCGAGCTCGACGACGACGCCCGGGCCGCGCTGCGCCGCCGCGTGCGCCGCTCGCTCAACGCCCGCGACGACTGGCAGCTGCGGATCTCGAACGCGTTCGACCAGGTGATCGCCCACTGCGCGCAGCCGCGCTCGCCCGAGGACGGCGTCTGGCTGACGCCGCGCATGCACCGGCTCTACCGCCTGCTGCACGCCAGCGGCCACGCGCACACGTTCGAGGTCTGGGTGGATGGCGAGCTGGCCGCGGGCCTGATCGCGGTGACGCTCGGCCGCGCCGCGATGCTCGAGTCGATGTGGCACCGCGTCCCGCACGCGGGCAACGTCCTGGTCTCGCGCACGCTCGACGCGCTGGCCGAGGGCGGCGCCGTCCTCTGCGACATCCAGACCGCGACCGACCACACGCTGCGCCTCGGCGCGGTCCAGGTCCCGCGCGCGGAGTACGAGGCGCGGCTGCGCGCGGCGCTCGACGGGTGACCCACGTCACCCCGGAAGCCGGCGCGCGGCGCCTACAATCGTGGGCAGGTATGGATACCGGCGATCGCCTCACCTGGACGCAGCGACGCGAGCTCGAGCGCGAGCTCTGGCTCGACGAGCACCTCCGCGTCCTGGCCGAGGTCGTGCCGGAGGACCTCGACGACCCGGAGCTGCTCCGGGGCATCGAGTCCCGCGCCCGCGAGCTGGCGGAGACGATCGCCAGGCTCCGCCAGATGCGCGGGGACGACCTCGCGGTCGAGCGCGAGGTCGTCGCGTTCCGCGGCGCCCTGGAGCAGCTCGGCTAGCGCCGGGCCGCCGCCTCAGCCCTGCCTCGTCGGCACGACGATCAGCTCCGCCACGTTGACCCGCGCCGGCGCCGCGACGGCGTAGGCGATCGCGTCCGCGATGTCGCCGGGCTCCAGCGAGGCGAGCTGCTCGCGCATCCCGGCGAGCATCGCGCGGCCGGCCTCGTGCCGCATGTCGTCGCCGAGCTCGGTGGCGACGAGGCCCGGCTCGACCGTCTTGACGCGCACGCCGCGCGGGCCCAGCTCGGCGCGGAGGTTGCGCGTGAGGTGCGCGACCGCGGCCTTCGTGGCGCTGTAGACGCCGTAGTTGGGGAACGCGAGGTGGCCGGCGACCGAGCCGACGTGGACGAGGTCGGCCGGGAGGCCCCCGGCCGCCGCGGCGAGGAGGTCGCCGGCGAACGCGCGGCCGGTGCGGATGAGCGCCCGGACGTTGACGTCGATCATGCGGTCCCACTCGTCGACGTCGGCGTCCTCGAACGGCGCGCCGAGCATCACGCCGGCGTTGGCGACGACGAGGTCGACGCGGCCGAGCGTGGCCCGGATCCGCGCGGCGGCGTCGGTGAGCGCGGCCGCGTCGGTGACGTCGACGGCGATGGGGAGGACGCCGTCGCTCGCGAGCGCGGCGCTCAGCTCGTCGAGCCGCTCGGCGCGGCGGCCGAGGATCGCGACGGCGGCGCCGCCCGCGACGAGCGCCTGGGCGGTCGCGGCGCCGATGCCGCTGGTCGCGCCGGTGACGACCGCGACGCGGCCGGTGAGGGGGAGGGAGGTGGTCATGGGCTCCACCGTGACGGCGCGCCGCGGTCCCAGCCAGAGCCCCCGCGCTCCTGGGGGTGGCAGGGCCACCATCGGCGCGCGCGCCGCGCGTACCCTCCGGGGACGATGGACTCCGAGAACCGCATCGGCACGTTCCTGCGGGCCCGGCGCGAGCAGGTCCGGCCCGAAGATGTAGGACTTCCCGACCTCGGCCGCCGCCGCGTCCCCGGCCTGCGGCGCGAGGAGCTCGCGATGCTCGCCGGCGTCTCGGCCGACTACTACGTGCGGCTGGAGCAGGGCCGCGACCAGCATCCCTCCGCGCAGGTGCTCGACGCGCTCGCCCGCGCGCTGCGGCTCGACGACGACGCGACGGTCCACCTCCACGAGCTGGCCGCGCCCGCGCCGCGGCGGCGCCGCCGGTCACCGGCGCGCAGTGAGCGCGTCCGTCCCGGGTTGTTGGTGCTGTTGGACGCGTGGGCGCAGAGCCCCGCGCTGATCATCGGCCGGCGGATGGACATCCTCGCCGCGAACCCGATCGCCACGGCGCTCAACCCGGTCTGCCGCGTGGGCACCAACATGGTCCGCGCGACGTTCCTCGACCCGTCGGTCCGCGACCTCTACGCCGAGTACGACAAGAACGCGGCCGAGACGGTGGCCTCGCTGCGCGCGTCCGTCGGCCCGGACCTCGACGACCCGCGGCTCATCGAGCTGATCGGCGAGCTCTCGCTCAAGAGCGAGCTCTTCCGCCGGCTCTGGGCGCGCCACGAGGTCCGCGACAAGGCCGACGGCGACAAGCGCTTCGTCCACCCGCTCGTCGGCCCGCTGGACCTCCGCTACGAGACGTTCGCCGTCAACGGCGCCGACGGCCAGCTGCTGATCGTCTACCACGCCGAGCCGGGGACGCCGTCGGCGCGCGGCCTCGCGTTGTTGTCGTCGATGGCTAGCCCGACTTCAGCCCTGCGGCCTCGACCCGCGGCCCCATCGCCTGGGCCAGCGCGATCAGGCCCGACAGCGGCCTGATCATCACGGTGAAGTCCGCGATCAGCCCGTCGGGGCCGACGCGGAGCAGGTCGAGCCCCTCGAGCGCGCGGTCGCCGACGCGCGCGGTGAAGATCAGCGCGTGGACGGGATCGTCGCCGCTGCCCGCGAGCTCGTCGGTGTAGCGGAAGTCCTCGAAGGTCTCGAAGACGAGGCGCAGCAGGCCGCTGACCGTCTCGATCCCCTGGTACTGCTGGAAGACCGCCGGGCTGTGGAACGTGATGTCCGGCGCGAGCGTGAGCAGCGCCGCCTCGATGTCGCCCGCCTCGACCGCCGCGCGGAACCGCTGCGGGGCGCTCATGCCGCCACCGGCGCGTGGCGCTCGATGATGGCGTCGACGTCGGTCCCGGGTGGGAGCGTCCCGTAGTGCAGCCCCCCGTCGCCGCTCAGCCGCGTGGCGACGAACGCGTCGGCGACCGCGGCGGGCGCGTGGCGCAGGAGCTGGGAGGCCTGCAGCGCGAGCGCCATCCGCTCGACGACCAGCCGCGCGCGGTGCTCGAGCTCGGCGGGGCGGGAGAACTCGGAGCGCACGGTCTGGACGTACGCGTCGTAGCGCGTGTCCTGGCCGGTGGCGGCGTCGAGCTCCTCGAGGAAGACGTCGAGCGACTCGGGCGAGCGCGAGAGCGCGCGCAGGACGTCCAAGGCCATCACGTTGCCCGAGCCCTCCCAGATCGAGCAGAGCGGCGCCTCGCGGTAGAGGCGCGGCATGCCGGAGGCCTCGACGTAGCCGTTGCCGCCGAGGCACTCGAGCGCCTCGAACGCGTGGTTCGGGACGCGCTTGCACACGTGGTACTTGGCGACGGCGGTGGCGAGGCGCTTGAAGAGGTCGGCGCGGTGGTCGCCCGCGGCGGCCTCGTCGTAGGCGCGGCAGAGGCGCAGGGTCAGCGCGGTGGCGGCCTCGCTCTCGACGGCGAGGTCGGCGAGGACGTTGCGCATCAGCGGCTGGTCGATCAGCGTCCTGCCGAACGCGGCGCGGTGCATCGCGTGCCAGGTCGCGAGCGAGACCGCGGTGCGCATGCCGCCGGCGCCGCCCATCACGCAGTCCAGCCGCGTGTGGCCGACCATCTCGATGATCGTCGGGACGCCGCGTCCGGGCTCGCCGAGCATCTGGCCCCACGCGCCCTTGAACTCGACCTCGGAGGACGCGTTGGACTTGTTCCCCAGCTTGTCCTTGAGGCGCTGGAGCTGGAAGCCGGTGTTCTTGGTGCCGTCGGGCAGGAAGCGCGGGACGGCGAAGCAGCTCAGGCCCTCGTCGGTCTGCGCGAGGACGAGGAAGAGGTCGCTCATCGGCGCGGAGCAGAACCACTTGTGGCCGACGAGCAGGTACTCGGCGCCCTCGCCGCCACCGTCGATCGGGGTGGCGACCGTCGTGTTGGCGCGGACGTCCGAGCCGCCCTGCTTCTCGGTCATCGCCATGCCGCAGATCGCGCCGGGCTTCTCGGAGGCGGGCTTGAGCGCGCCGTCGTAGCCGCGGGCGGTCAGGCGCGGGATCCACTCCTCGGCGATCGACGGCGTCGCGCGCAGCGCCGGGACCGCGGCGAAGGTCATCGTGATCGGGCAGCCGAAGCCGGCCTCGGCCTGCGTGCCGCTCAGGTAGATCGCGGCGCGCGCGACCTGCGCGCCCGGCTGCGGGTCGTTCCACGGCAGCGCGTGCATCTCGTCGTGGACGCCGCGCGCCATCAGCTGGTGCCAGGCGGGGTGGAACTCGACGGCGTCGAGGCGGTTGCCGAAGCGGTCGTGGGTCTGCAGGACCGGCGGGTTGGCGTTGGCCTGCTCGCCCCACGCCTGCGGCTCGCCGCCCCAGAACGCGCCGACCTCGACCGCGCGGTCGTGCGCCCAGCCGCCGCCCTCGCGGGCGAGTCCTTCGACCAGCGCCGTGTGGTCGAGGAAGAGGTTGCGGCCCTCCAGCGGCGGGACCTGGTTGCGGACCTCGTGGGTGGCGTACGTCTCGGCCTCAGGCCGCGCGACGGTGGACATGCGGGGACAGCTCCTGATCGGTGGTGGAACGCAGGGAGAAGACGATGAGGTCGCGCACGAGCGCGTCGACGTCCGTGCCGGCGTGGGTGGGGGAGAGCGGCCCGACGAGCGCCTCGCCGATCGCCCCGACGAGCGCGGTGGCGGTGAAGGCGGGGTCCTGCTCGGGCAGCTCGCCGCTCGCGATCCCGTCGGCGATCGTGCGCGCGAAGACGTCGGCGTAGGCGCGGCGGAACTGCAGCCGCTCGGCCTCCACGGCGGGATCGACCGGCTCGGCCAGCAGCGCCCAGGCCAGCCGCCGGCCCTGGAGCGCGCGGCGCGCGAAGGTCTCCACGGCGGCGGCGAGCCGCTCGCGCGCGGACTCGCCACCCGCCTGCGCGACCGCGTCGACCTCGTGCTGCGAGGCCACCCGGAAGACCTCGGTCAGCAGGTCCGCCTTCGACGGGAAGTGCCGGTAGACCGTGCCCGTCGCGACCCCGGCGCGGGCGGCGACCGCCGCCACCTGCGCCTCCCGGTACCCACCCTGCGCGACCAGCGCCAGCGCGGCGCGGACGATCCGCTCCCGCGTCTGCGTCTTGCGTGCCTCGGTGCGCTCGGTGGGTCGGTAGGCCATGGGCGTGCGAAGAAGTGAACCACGGTTCACGACTTGGGGCAAGCGCGGCGGTGCGCTTGCCTCGCGCGCGCCCTAGCGCCGCCGCCGCCCGCGCCCCGCCCGTCGCCGCCGTACGCCCGTCAGCGCCATCCCCGTGAAGCCCGCGGAGGTCGCGACGAACGAGGCGCCGGTGATCGCGCGGTAGAGCGGGTGCTGGTCGACGTCCGGCTTGAAGGCGAGCGGGAGGAAGGCCATGGCGTTGGTCCAGGCGCCGAGGCCGAGGGGGATCGAGGCCCACCTCGGCGCGTCGGGCACGGCGGTGCCGACGGCGACGGTCAGGCCGCCGAGCATCGCGAGGTCGAGGTGCCACTGGCGGATCCGCGGGCCCGCGACGATCCCGAGGCGCTTCGCGGTCTCGGGCTGCTGGCGCACGAGCGTGTACGGCCAGCCCGCGAGCGCGCCCGCCGCGACCTCGCAGAGGCCGGAGACGACGAGCGCGCTGGGGACCGGCGACGAGCGGGGCATCGGCGGATCTTGCCAGAGCCTCGCGGCGCCGCCTCACGCCGCGGCGAGCGCGCCCTCCAGCACCGAGCGCACCGAGCGCGGGGCGTGACCGGTCAGCGTCTGCACGTCGTCGCTGCGCGCGGCGAGCGCGCCGGTCCGGATCGCCTCGCCGAAGCTCGCGAGCAGCTGGGCGACCTCGGCGGGCAGGCCCGCGGCGAGGAGGCCCGCGACGAACGCGTCGTCGTCGACCGCGACCGCTGCGACGGGCGTGCCGCCGACCGAGGCGTACACCTCGGCCAGCGCGGCGCCGCCCAGCAGCTCCGGCCCGGTGATGTCATAGGCCTTGTTCGCGTGCTCGTCGCCGCCGGCCAGCACGGCGGCGGCCGCCGCGGCGCAGTCCTCGCGGGAGACATAGGCCGTGGCGCCGTCGCCCTGGTTGTGGTGGAAGGCGCCGGAGGCGATCGCGGCCTGCGCCTCGGGGACGCGGTACTCGGCGTAGAGCGCGTTGCGCAGCGCCGTCCACGGGACGCCGGAGGCGACGAGCGCCTCCTCGGTCGCGCGGTGGTCGGGCACGACGCCCGCGGGGTTGCCCGCGGTCGGGTTCGGGATCGAGGTGTAGGCGATGAGCCGCGCGCCCGCGGCCTTGGCCGCGTCGATGGCGCGCTGGTGCTGGGCGACGCGCGCGCCGACGGCGTCGGTGCTGACGATCAGCACGCGCGTCGCGCCCGCGAACGCGGCGTCCAGCGTCGACGGATCGTCGAAGTCCCCGGCGCGCACGGTCGCGCCGCGCGCGGCGAGGTCCTCGAGCTTGGCCGGGTGGCGGGTGACGAGGACGACGCTCGCGGCGTCGACGCCCTCGGTCTCCAGCAGGATCTCGGCGGTGCGGCGGCCCAGGTGGCCCGAGGCGCCGGTGATGATGAGGCTCATGGCCAAACCGTAGCAAGTTCAGTTACGAATACCCGGTAGACTGCGGGGCGCACGAGCGATGGCCGGACCCACCAACACCCAGTTCGCCCTCGGCGTCCACCTGCTGACCCTCCTCGCGGGCAGCGCGCCTGCGACCCTCTCCTCCGACGAGATGGCCCGCAGCGCCAACTCCAACCCGGTCCACGTCCGCCGCGTGCTCGGCGCGTTCCGCGAGGCCGGCCTCGTCACCTCGCGCCCCGGCGTCGGCGGCGGCTGGCAGCTCGCCGCCGATCCGCAGGCCACCACGCTCGCCGGCGTCTGGCGCGTGATCCACGGCGACGGCGCCGTCCTCGGCCTGCGCAGCGCCGACCCGAAGTGCCCGATCGGCCGCTCGATCCAGGCCTCGCTCGCGGCGATCGACCGCCGCGCCGCGCAGGCGGTCGAGGACGAGCTCGCGGCGACGACGATCGCCCAGCTCGTCTCGGAGGCCGTCGCGGGGGCCGACCTCCGCGCGCTGGCGTGAGCGCGGGCGCGGACGGCGGGCCGATAGCTTTCGGCGCCCCCATGAAGATCATCTACACCCACACCGACGAGGCGCCGGCGCTCGCGACCAAGTCGCTGCTGCCGATCGTCGAGGCGTTCGCCGCCACCGCGGACATCGAGCTCGAGCTCCGCGACATCTCCCTCGCGGGCCGCATCCTCGCCCACTTCCCGGACCTCCTGGCGCCCGAGCAGCGCGTCGCCGACGCCCTCGCCGAGCTCGGCGAGCTGGCCCAGACGCCCGAGGCCAACATCATCAAGCTGCCCAACATCAGCGCGTCGGTCCCGCAGCTGAAGGCCGCGATCACCGAGCTGCAGGGCCAGGGCTACGCGATCCCCGACTACCCCGAGGATCCCCAGACCGACGCGGAGCGCGACGTCCGCGCCCGCTACGACGCGGTCAAGGGCAGCGCCGTCAACCCGGTGCTGCGCGAGGGCAACTCCGACCGCCGGGCGCCCGTGCCGGTCAAGGCGTTCGCGCGCAAGCACCCGCACTCGATGGGCGCCTGGTCGAAGGACTCCAAGACCCACGTCTCGACCATGGACGGCGGCGACTTCCGCTCCACCGAGCGCTCCGTCACGGTCGCCGAGCCGACCGACGTGCGCATCGAGCACGTCGCCGCCGACGGCGGCGAGGTCACGGTCCTCAAGGCCTCCACGCCGCTGCTGGCCGGCGAGGTCATCGACGCCTCGGTCATGCGCCGGACCGCGCTCCAGGAGTTCTTCGCGCAGCAGATCGCGGAGGCCGCCGAGCAGGGCGTGCTCTTCTCGGTCCACCTCAAGGCCACCATGATGAAGGTCTCCGACCCCATCATCTTCGGCCACGCCGTCCGCGCGTTCGTCGGCGACGAGCTCTACGCCGGCCTCGGCGACGTCAGCCCCAACGACGGGCTCGCCAGCCTGCTGAGCGCCCACCCCGAGGCCCGGGACGCGGTCGACGCCGCGCTCGCCGCCGGCCCCGACCTCTTCATGGTGGACTCGGACCGCGGCATCACCAACCTGCACGTGCCCTCCGACGTCATCGTCGACGCCTCCATGCCCGCGCTCATCCGCGCCTCCGGCCAGGGGTGGAACGCCGCCGGCGAGCAGCAGGACACCAAGTGCGTGATCCCCGACTCGAGCTACGCCGCGCTCTACGCCGAGACGGTCGCGCACTGCGTCGAGCACGGCGCCTTCGACCCGGCGACGATGGGCACGACGCCGAACGTCGGCCTGATGGCGCAGAAGGCGGAGGAGTACGGCTCGCACGACAAGACGTTCGAGATCGCGGCGGCCGGCACGGTCCGCGTGGTCGACGCGGACGGCGCGACGCTGCTCGAGCACGACGTCGAGCCCGGCGACATCTGGCGCATGTGCCAGACCAAGGACGCGGCGATCCAGGACTGGGTCCAGCTCGCCGTCGCCCGCGCGCGCGCCACCGGCGCGCCCGCCGTCTTCTGGCTCGACGAGACCCGGCCGCACGACGCGCAGCTGCTGGAGAAGGTCCACCCGGCGCTCGCGGCGCTCGAGACCGACGGCCTGGAGATCGAGATCCTCCCGGTCGCCGAGGCCGCGCGCTTCACGCTCGAGCGCGCCCGCCGCGGCGAGGACACCATCTCGGTCACGGGCAACGTCCTGCGCGACTACCTCACCGACCTGTTCCCGATCCTCGAGCTGGGCACGAGCGCGAAGATGCTCTCGATCGTCCCGCTCATGAACGGCGGCGGCCTCTTCGAGACGGGCGCCGGCGGCTCGGCGCCCAAGCACGTCCAGCAGTTCCTGAAGGAGAACCACCTGCGCTGGGACTCGCTCGGCGAGTTCCTCGCGCTCTCGGTCTCCTTCGAGATGCTGGCCGAGAAGTCCGGCAACGCCCGCGCGAAGCTGCTCGCCACCACGCTCGACACGGCCACCGGCCGCGTGCTGGAGGAGGGCCGCTCGCCGTCGCGCAAGGTCGGCCAGATCGACAACCGCGGCAGCCACTTCTACCTCGCGCTCTACTGGGCGCAGGAGCTCGCGGCGCAGACCGAGGACGCCGGCCTCGCCGCGACGTTCGCGCCGCTGGCGCGGCGCCTGGCTGACGAGGAGGAGACGATCGTCGCGGAGCTCGACGGCGCCCAGGGCTCGCCCGTGGACGCCGGTGGGTACTACCAGCCCGACCCGGACCGCGTCGCCGCGGCCATGCGCCCGAGCGTGACGTTCAACGAGGCCCTGGCCTCCATCGCCTGAGCACGACCCCCTGTCCACACCACCCCGATAGGTTTTCGCACATGCCCAAGACAGTCACGGTGACCGGCGCAGCCGGCGCCATCGGATACGCCCTCCTCTTCCGCATCGCGTCCGGCCAGCTGCTCGGCCCCGACGAGAAGGTCCGGCTCCGGCTCCTGGAGATCGAGCCCGCGCTGAAGGCCGCCGAGGGCACCGCCATGGAGCTCATCGACTGCGCCTTCCCGCTGCTCGAGGCCATCGACATCACCGCCGATCCCAACGAGGCGTTCGACGGCGCCAACGTCGCCCTGCTCGTCGGCGCGCGCCCGCGCACCGCCGGCATGGAGCGCGCCGACCTCCTCGAGGCCAACGGCGCGATCTTCAAGCCGCAGGGCAAGGCCATCAACGACCACGCCGCCGACGACATCAAGGTGCTCGTCGTGGGCAACCCGGCCAACACGAACGCGTTGATCGCCCAGAGCAACGCGCCGGACGTCCCGGCCGAGCGCTTCACCGCGATGACGCGCCTGGACCAGAACCGCGCCTACGGCCAGCTCGCCGCCAAGCTCGGCATCCCGCTGACCGACATCGAGGACCTCGTCATCTGGGGCAACCACTCCCCGACGATGTTCCCCGACCTCTTCAACGCCAAGGTGAACGGCAAGCCGGCCGTCGAGGCCGTCGACGACCTGGCGTGGTACGAGAACGAGTACCTGCCGAACGTCGGCAAGCGCGGCGCCGCGATCATCGAGGCGCGCGGCGCGTCGTCCGCGGCGAGCGCCGCGAACGCCGCGATCGACCACGTCCACGACTGGGTCCTGGGCGCCGACGGCCTCGTCTCCATGGCGGTGCCGTCGGGCGGCCAGTACGGCGTCGAGGAGGGCATCATCTCGTCCTTCCCGGTCCGCGCCAGCGGCGGGAGCTACGAGATCGTCGAGGGCCTCGAGGTCGGCGAGTTCGCCCAGTCGAAGATCGACATCACCGTGAACGAGCTCAAGGGCGAGCGCGACGCGGTGCGCGAGCTCGGCCTGATCTAGGCGGCGTCCATCGCGTGCCAGCCCCGGCCCTCCTTGCGGATGAGGCCCTCCTTCTGGAGGCCGGGGAGCACGCGGTAGAGGTAGTTCTGCTGGATGCCCATCTTCTCGGCGATCTCCGGGATGGTGATGCCGGGGTTCGCGGTGACGAGCTCGAGGGCCTGCTTGCCGCGCGTGCCCGAGCCGCGCGGGCGGCCGCGACGGCCGTTGCCCGAGCCGCCGGCCGCGCCACCGGCGGAGCCCCCGGAGCGGCGGCGGGAGGGTGCGGTCGCGGTGGCCTTGTCGCCGACGCCGTCCAGCGCGGAGACCGCCGCTTCCAAACGGTGGAACTCGTCCACTAGAGGACGCAGCTCCTTGAGCCGCTCCTGCATCTCTCGCCGCTTTTCATCCAGGAAGTCTGCCATCGTCGCCTTCTTGAAGTTACAATTAGTGGAAGTGAGTGTCACATGGAAGTAGGTGAAGGTCAATGCGTCGCAAGGTGACGTGCACTGCTCAGACACTCACGGGGGAGCTCGCCGCGCTACTGCTCGCGCAGCTCGACCTGACCGCGCTGCTGGTCCTCGGCGGGCGCGACGGGCTGGCCGGCGACCTCGCCGGCGCGGCCACCTCGCAGGGCTACGAGCCGCGCGTCCGCGGCGGCGCGTGGGCCGACGCGGCGGGTGCGGATCTCGTGGTCCTCGACGCCGTCGAGGAGGACACCGCGCGGGAGATCGCGGCGCGCTGCTCGGGCGCGGTCGTGATCGTCGCGACCGCGACGCCGGTGACCGACGTCCAGCGCCTGCTCGACGGCACGCACCTGCCGCGCGCCCGCATCATCGGCGCCTCGGTCGAGGGCGCCGGGCCGATCACCGCCGCCGCGCGGGCGGTGGAGATCGTCGACGCGGTGCTGCGCGACCGGCGTCGCGAGCTGAGCGCCGCCGTGCTCGTCCTCGGCGAGGAGGGCGACGAGGGCGTCCAGCTGCGGGCGGCGCGGATCGGCGCGGGCGGGGTCCAGGCGATCTTGTAGGCGTCGGAGCGCCTAGCGCTCCATCAACGCCTTCAACTTGCGCAGCGAGGCGTCGGCCTCCTTGGCCGGCAGGCCGCCCACGAGGGCGTTGCCGGCCACGGCGCCGAGTGGCCCGAGCGGGGCCTTGAACTCGTTGCGGTAGTCGAAGCGGGTGCCGCCCTTGCCGTTGTCGCTGAGGCGGTACTCGGTCTCGGCGTGCGAGCGCGCGGGGCCGCGGCCCTTCCACGTCGCCCGGTGCGGCGGCGTGCTGGAGTCGAGGTGCCACTTCACCTTGAAGTTGGCGCCGCGCAGATGCAGCACTTGCACCATCTCGTCCTCGGAGTGCGACACGAGCCGCCGGTGGATGGTCACCCACTCGGCCAGGCGCGTCGGGTCCATCACCGTCTTCCAGACGTCTTCGATCGGCGCGTCGATGTCGATGCTCGTGGCCACGTCGCTCACCCTTCAGGACCCTAGACGGTGTCGCGGGCGCGCCTCAGCGCGCCCGCAGCTCCTCGGTCGCCTCCCAGTCGCGCAGCGCGCGCTCGATGGCGGCGTCGAGGCGGTGCAGGCGGACGCCGAGGAGGCCCGCGGCGCGGTCGTCGCGCGGGAGCAGGTCGCCCTCCAGGCCCTCCATCAGCGGACCGATGAGCGCGTGGTCCTCGCCCGCGATCGCGGCGGCGACGACGCTCGCGACCGGCGTGAGGTTGAAGCCGAGGCGGATGGGCGGCCGGCCGACGAGCAGCGCGTCGCGGATCCGCGTGACGAGCTCGCCGTAGGTGACGACGTCGGGGCCCGCGATGTCGAGCGACAACGGGCCGTCGACGGCGTCCGAGGTGCCGCCGGCGAGCAGCAGCGCGAGGACGTCGCGGCCGTCGATCGGCTGCGTGCGGTTCCCGCGCCACGCGGGCAGCGGCATCACCGGGACGCGCTCGACCAGCCGCACGAGGAAGCGGAAGGAGCGCGAGCGGGCGCCGATGACGATCGAGGCGCGCAGCGCGAGCGCCTCGGGCGCCGCCTCCAGCAGCGCCTGCTCGACCTCGAGGCGGCTCGCGAGGTGGTCGGAGGCCTCGCCGGTGTCGGGGACGAGGCCGCCGAGGTAGACGACGCGGCGCACGCCGGCGCGCTGGGCGGCCTCCGCAAACTGCTCGGCCGCGCGGCGGTCGCGCGAGCGGAAGCCGTCCTCGGTCCCGCTCTCCATCGAGTGGATCAGGAAGTACGCGACGTCCACGCCGTCCAGCGCGGCGTCGAGGCCGGCGCCGCTGACGGCGTCGCCGGTGGCGATCTCCAGGCCCGCGGTGGCGACGCCCGCGGCGGCGACGCGGGCCGGGTCGCGGGCGAACGCGCGCACGGTCTCGCCCGCCGCCTGGAGGCGGGGGATCAGGGCGGCGCCGACGTAGCCGCTGGCGCCGGTGACGAGGACACGCGACATCGCCCGCATCAAGATATAGGACTTCGGTAGCAGGTCGGCCGTGGCCGCGGACGTCTTTGCGCCATCCTCCCCGCAAACACCGGTAAACGACGCGAAATTCCCGCTCTTAGCAGGGAATTCCGCATTTGTCGGCATTTGCGGGATGGGTCGTTGCAGGGGCCGGTCCCGACGTGGTTCGATGCCGTCGTCGTGAACGGGCGGGTCGAGATGAAGGAGTCGGGGCAACGGATGTCGAAGGCGCGCGCGAAGAGCAAGAAGCCGAGCTGCGAGGAGTGCTACTTCCGCTGCAACATGCTCTGCGCGCTGGCGCTCGACGAGCCGTGCTCGACGTTCCGCCCGGATCATCCGGAGGGGCTGCGCCCGGCGCAGCAGATGCGCTTCCACTTCCGCCAGCAGGGCCGCACCACCGCGGCGTGGGCGTTCCCGAACGCCCAGGAGCAGGCCGCGCTCCACGCGTAGCGCGGGGCGTCCTCGCGTTAGGGTCAGCGGCATGAAGATCCGCGCCGCCGTCCTCGAGGAGTTCGCCCAGCCGCTGGTGGTCCAGGAGGTCGACCTCGACGGCCCCGGGCCGGGCGAGGTGCTGGTCCGCCTGCACGCCTGCGGGGTCTGCCACACCGACATGTACACGGCCTCGGGCGCGGACCCGTCGGGCTACTCGCCGACGGTGCTCGGGCACGAGGGCGCGGGCGTGGTCGAGGCGCTCGGCGAGGGCGTCACGGACCTCGCGGTCGGCGACCACGTCGTCACGCTCTTCTCGCCGCAGTGCCGCGAGTGCCTGCACTGCCGCAGCGAGAAGACGAACCTCTGCCTCGCGATCCGCGAGCAGCAGAACCTCGGCTTCCTGCCCGACGGCACGACGCGGCTGCACCGCGGCGAGGAGCGGATCCGCTCGTTCATGGGGACCTCGACGTTCGCCGAGGCGACGGTCATGCCGCAGATCGCGCTGGCGAAGATCAACCCGGAGGCGCCGCTCGACGTCGTCGCGACGCTCGCGTGCGGGGCGACGACGGGGATCGGCGCGGCGCTCTACGTCGCGAAGGTCGAGCGCGGCTCGACGTGCGCGGTCTTCGGCGCGGGGCTCGTCGGCCTCGGCGCGGTCGCGGGCGCGCGGCTGGCGGGCGCGGAGCGGATCATCTGCGTCGACCTCGACGAGGGGCGCCTGGCGGCGGCCCGCGCGCACGGCGCGACCGACACGTTCATCGGCGGTCCCGATGCGGTGCAGCAGATCCTCGACATGACCGGCGGCTTCGGCGCCGACTACACCTTCGAGGCGACCGGCAACGTGAAGGTCATGCGCCAGGCCGTCGAGGCGGCGCGGATGGGCTGGGGCCTCGCGACGGTGGCGGGCGTCGCCGGGCGCGGCGAGGTGCTCGAGGTGGTCCCGCGCTTCCTGATCACCGGGCGCCGGATCGCGGGCGCGTCGTTCGGCGGGGCCAAGGGGCGCGACCGCGTGCCGGAGCTGGTCGAGCTGTACCTCGCCGGGGACCTCGACCTGGAGGCCTTCGTCACCGACCGGATCGGGCTCGATCAGGTCAACGACGCCTTCGCGGCGATGGATCGCCACGAAGGCGTGCGGACGGTCATCACGTCGTTCTAGCCGTGCTGGGCGCGCCGCGGCGCGGCCGGGAAGAGGCCGCGCAGCAGGCCGACGGCGGGGACGCCGCGGCGCGGGAGCTCGCCGCCGGTGAGGTGGCCGGCGCGCTCGCGCAGGAGCTCGACGATGGGCTCGGAGATCGCGAACGGGTTGGCGACCAGGCGGCCGCTGGTGAGCGAGACGGCGGCGATCGGGGTCTCGCCGGCGAGCGCGACCAGGTGCGGGCCGGCGGGCAGGCGCTGGCTGTCGAGGCGGGCGAGCCGGTCGAGCGCGCGGGCGTCGTCATCGGTCGCGCGGCGGATGGTGATGGGGGAGGTGGAGGAGGTCATGCCCCTATGGTCGACCCACTCGTAGATCATGTCCAATGATGACTTGACCTAGCTGGCATCATGCTTCGTGATGCTGGATCTGAAGCTCCTGACGACGTTCCGCGAGGTCGCGCTGCGCCGCTCGTTCAGCGACGCGGCGACGGTCCTGGGCTACACGCAGCCCGCCGTCTCCCAGCACGTCTCGCGCCTGGAGGCCGCCGTCGGCGTCCGGCTGCTGGAGCGCGACGCGCGCGGCGTGCATCCCACGCCCGCGGGCGAGCTGCTGCTCACGCGCGCGGCCGCGCTGCTCGACGCGGCGCGCCGGGCCGAGGAGGACGTCCGCGAGGCCGCGGGCGCCGGGCGTCCCACCGTCCGGATCGGCGCCTTCGCGACCCTGGCGGCCGGCCTGCTGCCGGGCGCGACTCGCGACCTGCGCGCGCGGCGCCCCGACCTCCGCCTGGAGGTCAAGGTCATCGAGCCCGAGGACGCGATCGACGCGCTCCTGGCCAACCGCCTCGACCTCGCGACGATCATCGACTCCGAGCTGCTGCCGATGGGCGTCCGGCCCGGCGTCGAGCACGTCCACCTCTGCGACGACCCGCTGCTGCTCGTGATGGCCAGCGACCACCCGATGGCGAGCCGCGCGTCGGTCGGCCTCGAGGAGTTCGCGCAGGAGGGCTGGCTGATGCCCGACGTCGGCGGCACCTGCGCCGACTCCAACATCGTGCTCCGCGCGTGTCGCGACGCGGGCTTCGAGCCCGACGTCCGCCTCGCCTTCGACGACTACCCGGCGCTGCAGGGGATGGCGGCCGCCGGCGTGGGCGTCGCCCTGATCCCGAGCCTCGCGACCGCGAACATCCGCGCGGACGTCGCGATCATCCCGCTCCGCGGCCAGCCACCGGCCCGCCGCATCCAGGCCGCCGTCCGCCTCGGCGACGCCGACCCCCTCGTCGACCACGTCATCGAGGCCCTGCGCGCGGCGGCGCGCGCGCTGCCGACGGGCCGGCCGCTGGCGGCCGTGGCCTAGCCTCCACCGTCGCGCCGCGGGGCGTGCGCCTCTACTCTCCCGGCCCAGAGGAAAAGGGGTCGAGGGTGCGCATCACCGTGCTGGGCAAATCGCCCTCCTGGCAGGACGCCGGAGGCGCATGCAGTGGGTACCTCGTGGAGGAGGACGGGACGTTCCTGCTGCTCGACTGCGGCAACGGCGTGTTCTCGAAGCTGCGGCGCTATCGCGACTACGTGGCGGTCGACGCGATCGTGGTCTCGCACCTGCACGCCGACCACTTCCTGGACCTCGTCCCCTACGCCTACGCCTTGACCTACGCGCCGCGGCAGCAGCCGGTCGCGGTCGATCGCTGGCCGGGCACGCCGGAGCCCGCGAAGCCGAAGCTGCTCGCCCCGCGCGGCGCGCGGCAGACGTTCCGGCGGATCGTCGGCGCGTGGGGCGCGGAGGACCTGATCGACAACGCCTTCGACATCCACGAGTACGCGCCCGGCGAGGAGCTCACGGTGGGGTCGCTGCGGCTGCGCTTCCACGAGGTGCCGCACTGGCTGCCGACGTGCGCCGTGGACCTCCGGCCCGTCGCAAGCGGCGGCGGCCGCTTCACCTACGGCGCCGACACCGCGCCGACCGACGAGCTCGTGCGCTTCGCCGAGGGCAGCGACCTGCTGATGATCGAGGCGACGCTCCCGCGCCCCGAGCGCGACGGCGCGCGCGGCCACCTCACGCCCGCCGAGGCGGGCGAGCACGGCAGCCGCGCGAAGGTCGGCCGGCTCGTCATCACGCACTTCTCCGACGAGATGGACGAGCTGTGGGCGCGGCGCGAGGCCGAGCGCGCGTTCGAGGGTCCCGTGTCGGTCGCCCGCGAGGGCGCCGTCTACGAGGTCTGAGGAGCGCCGCGCCGCGCGCGCGGTACATTCGTGCGCGTGCCTCCCGAGCGCGACCTCTTCGCCAACTTCGAGCGGATGCGCCGCGAGATGGACGAGCTCTTCGGCGACGTCTTCGGCGGCGGCGTCCTGGGCCCGCACCACCGCGGCGGGTTCTCGCCCGCGGTCGACGTCTTCTACGAGGGGGAGCCGCCCCGCGCGGTCGTCCACGCGGAGCTCGCCGGGATCGACCCCGACGAGATCGGCCTCGAGATCGAGGGCCGCGAGCTGGTCCTCGCCGGCCACCGCCGCCCGGCCGACAGCGAGGGCCGCGTCTACCAGCAGCTCGAGATCGACTTCGGCCCGTTCCGCCGCGTGATCCCGCTCGGCGCCGACGTCGTCGCCGAGGAGGCCCGCGCGACCTACCGCGACGGGATCCTGCGCGTCGAGCTGCCGCTCGTGCGCCCCGAGCCCCGCTCGCGCCGCGTGCCGATCGAGGTCGCGGACGACCTCCCGGCCTGACCGGCGCCTACGTCTTCTTCGCGCACAGGTTGTAGGTGCGCGACCGCTTCACGGTCCTCCCCTTCGTCGTCACGCCCTTGATCGCGACCTTCAGCGCGCCCTTCGGCAGCCCCTGGAAGACCAGCCGAGCGCGGAAGTACCCCTTCTTGCCCAGCGGTCCCGTGGCCTTCCTGCCCTTGACCGACATGGTGGAGAACGAGAACGTGACCGCCTTCCAGCGCCGGCCGGCCGGCGGCCGGACGTTCACGGTGACCACCCGCCGCGAGCCGCAGATCACCGGGCCGCGCGCCGCCGCCGGGGCCGACGCGCCCGCGCCCGCGACCGCCGCCGGCGTCCCCGCCGCGACCGCGGCCGGCGCGGGCGTGCTCGCCCTGGCGCCGACGACCAGCGGGCCGCCGGCCAGCGGCTGGCTGATCGCCGCGCCGCTCGGCGTGCTGCGGCCGGTCACGAGCGCGGTCGGCAGGATCACGTTGCCCGGGACCGCGTCGGCCGCGACGCGCAGGCGGTAGGTCGCGGTGCGGATCGCCCCCGCCGCGATCGCCCCGTAGGCGCCGACGAGCGGGATCCGCCCGCTGCCGTCGGCCGGCGTCACCGGGCTCGTGAGCGCGGGCACCGCCGCGGTGCCCACCGCGTCGGCGAGATCCTCGTGGCCCGCCGCGGGCCGGACGGCCACGGTGCAGTTCACGAGGTCCTGCGGGAGGAGCGGCGGCCCGTCGTCGTCGATGCAGCTCAGCGTGCTGGCGGTCAGGACCGCGGGCCCCGGCGTGACGAAGATCGCGCCCGAGCCGACGCCGAGCGAGTCCGGGACGCCGCTCAGCGCGTTGGTCCAGCTGAGCGTGCCGTTGAAGAAGATCAGCGTGCCGCCGAGGACGCCGGGGTCGATCTTCAGGCGCACGTCGAGCGGCGCGCCCGTCGTCCCGCTCGGCACGCCGCCCGGCGAGGCGCTGTCGAACCAGCTCACCGAGGTCCCGAAGTGGAAGCTGTCGTTGCCGCCCGCGGCCCACGCCGTCCCGCTCGGGATGCCCGCGGTCAGCGTCACGCCCGTCGCGTCCTCGCGCAGCGCCCGATTGGCCGGCACCACCCGGCAGTCGAGCGTGTCGCCCGCCCGGACGTCGGCGCGCGTCGGGTCCGCGTTGACGCAGGTCGTGCCCGTGGGCGTGAGGTCCGCCTTCTGCGGCATGACGCTCAGCGGCGGCGTGGCGTCGGCGCGGTAGGTCGCCGCCTTCGGGTCGCGCAGCGTCGCGAACGGCTGGATCGGCGCCCCCGGCGCGGCGTCGTCGGCGACGCGCAGGCGGATCGTCGCGGGCTTGGTCGAGGACTGGTCGATCAGCCCGAGCTTGCTCTCGTCGAAGGAGACCATCGTCGGGTGGTCGGCCGGCGTCGGGACGCCCTGGGCGTTGGGCGGCGGGGCGTAGGCCGTCGCCGCCGGGATCGAGATGTCCGCCGTGACGTGGTAGGCGATCGTCGGGCTCAGGTTCGCCGCCTTGAGCTGGCAGAGCACGAAGTCGCCCGGCCGCGTCGTGCCGAGCAGCGGCGGCACCGCGTTCTCCGGCGCGCACGTGAGCCGCGACAGCGACAGGTCCGGGGGCGGATCGTCCGCCCACGCGGCGCCCACGGCGCACACCAGCGGCAGCGCGCACGCCGCGACAGCACCCACCAACAGCCTTCGAACCCGGGACATGGCTCCTTCTCCTCACCCACGGGCCTCCCAGCGCGCCGCGCGATCCTACCCGCGAGTAGGTCCCGAGCGCCAGTCCAGGGATGGTCGAGGATCGAACGCGCGTTGGCGTACAGTCGCGTGTCGTGATCGAGATCAGCGCCGAAGGCGGCGGTCGCCCGGTCGAGGTGGGGACGCGCAGCCGCGTCCCCACGACCCTGCCGGTGCTCCCGCTGCGCGAGACGGTCCCGCTCCCCGACACGCTGACGCCGCTGGCGATCGGCCAGGAGCGCTCGATCCAGCTCGTCAACGACGTCCTGGCCGGCGACCGCCTGCTCGTCATGGTGGCCTCGCGCAGCCCGGAGCTCGAGACGCCCGGGCCCGACGAGCTCCACGACGTCGGCGTCGTCGGCGCCGTCGCCCGCATGATCAAGATCCCCGACGGGTCGCTGCGGATCCTCGTCCAGGGCGCCCAGCGCGTGAAGCTCAGCGACTGGGTCGGCGAGGTCCCCTACCTGGTCGCGCACGTCGAGGAGCTGCCCGACGTCGTCCGCGAGTCGCCCGAGCTGACCGCGCTCACGCGCAACGTCCAGGAGACCTTCACCCGCATCGTCGAGCAGGTGCCCTACCTGCCCGAGGAGCTGCAGCTCGCGGTCGCGAACATCGACGACCCCTCGACGCTGAGCCACCTGATCGCGGGCTCGCTGCGGCTGCCGACCGAGGAGAAGCAGGCGCTGCTCGAGGAGGTCGACGTCGGCCGCCGCCTGCGCCGCCTCGCCGAGGTCCTCGCGCGCGAGCTCGAGGTGATCTCGATCGGCTCGGAGATCCAGTCGCAGGTCCAGTCCGAGATCGACAAGGGCCAGCGCGAGTACGTCCTGCGCCAGCAGCTCAAGGCGATCCAGGACGAGCTCGGCGAGTTCGACGAGTCCGCCGAGGAGGCGCGCGAGCTGCGCGACCAGCTCGCCGACGTCGAGCTGCCCGCCGACGTCCGCAAGCAGGTCGACCGCGAGCTCCACCGCCTCGAGCAGCTCCCCGCGCAGGCGGCCGAGCACGGCGTGATCCGCAGCTACCTCGAGTGGATCGCGATGCTGCCGTGGGGGGTCAGCACCGAGGACGACCTCGATCTCGCGCACGCGCGCGCGGTCCTCGACGAGGACCACTACGACATCGAGCAGGTCAAGGACCGGATCCTCGAGTTCCTCGCCGTGCGCAAGCTCAAGCCGGACGCGCGCGGCACGATCCTCTGCTTCGCCGGCCCGCCCGGCGTCGGCAAGACCTCGCTGGGCAAGTCGGTCGCCCGCGCGCTCGGGCGCGAGTTCGAGCGCATCAGCGTCGGCGGCGTGCGCGACGAGGCCGAGATCCGCGGCCACCGCCGGACCTACATCGGCGCGATGCCCGGCACGATCATCCGCGCGCTGCGCGACGCGGGCTCCGACAACCCGCTGTTCATGATCGACGAGATCGACAAGATGGGCGCGGACTTCCGCGGCGACCCGTCGAGCGCGATGCTCGAGGTGCTCGACCCCGAGCAGAACGCGACGTTCCGCGACCACTACCTCGACGTGCCGTTCGACCTCTCGAAGGTCATGTTCATCTGCACGGCGAACGACCTCGACCGCGTCCCCGGACCGCTGCGCGACCGCATGGAGATCATCCAGCTCGCGGGCTACACCGAGGACGAGAAGCTGCAGATCGCCAAGCGCTACCTCGTCCCGCGGCAGATCGAGCGCAACGGCCTCAAGAAGTCCTGGATCGCGATCGGCGACAAGGCGCTGCGCCGGATCATCTCCGACTACACCCGCGAGGCGGGCGTCCGCGGGCTCGAGCGCGAGATCGGGACGATCTGCCGCAAGGCCGCGCGCGTCGTCGCCGAGTCGACGAACGGCGCCGCCCCGAAGAAGCTCAACGTCACGCCCGAGAAGGTCCGCGAGCTGCTCGGCCGGGCGAAGGTCCACGCCGAGGCCAAGCGCCGGACGCAGACGCCGGGCGTCGCGACCGGCCTCGCGTGGACGCCGGTCGGCGGCGACGTCCTCTTCATCGAGGCGAGCGCGACGCCGGGCACCGGCAAGCTGCTGCTGACCGGCCAGCTCGGCGACGTCATGAAGGAGTCGGCGCAGGCGGCGCTCACGTGGGTGAAGGCCAGCGCGCACGAGATCGCCCCGGCGCTCGGCGACGCGTGGTTCGCCGACCACGACCTGCACGTCCACGTCCCCGCGGGCGCGACGCCGAAGGACGGCCCGAGCGCCGGGATCACGATGGCGACCGCGCTCGCGTCGCTGATCTCCGGGCGCTGCGTGCGCGAGGAGGTCGCGATGACCGGCGAGATCACGCTCACCGGCCAGGTCCTGCCGATCGGCGGCCTGAAGGAGAAGGCGCTGGCGGCGCAGCGCAACGGCATCAGGACGATCGTCGCGCCCGCGCTCAACGAGGCGGACGTCGAGGACATCCCCGAGCACCTGCGCAAGCGCCTGCGGTTCGTCTGGGTCGGCGAGATCGGCGACGTGCTGGAGGCCGCGCTCGAACGCGCCGCGTGAGTTCCCATCGGGTGCGGGTATGCTCGGCACAGGACCACGACCCCGACCCGAAGAGGGAAGCTGCATGGCCAAGAAGAAGAAGGCGGCCGCGGCCGCCGGCGCCGTCACCGCGGCCCGCTCCAATCCTTATGTCCAGCGCGTCGTCGAGGACGACGATCTGCGCGACAACGTCCGCGTCGCCTTCGAGGCCGCACGTGACGCCTACGAGCGCCTGGCCGACGGCAAGTCCCCGGCCAAGGTCCTCACGGACGACAAGAAGTTCCACAAGGACCTGCAGACGGCCGCCGAGGCGTTGAAGGACGCCGGCTCGTCGCTGCGCGAGGGCCCCAAGAAGAAGAAGAAGGGCGGCCTCGGCCGCAAGCTGCTGCTGCTGGCCGTCGCCGGCGGCCTGGCCGTCGCGCTCAGCTCCGACCTCCGCTCCAAGGTCCTCGACGCCCTCTTCGGCGCCGAGGAGGAGTTCGACTACACCTCCACGACCGCTCCGGCCGGCGCGCCGTCGGCGGGCGCCGCGGCGTAGTCCCAGGTCACCACCCGACGTCGGCCGAAGGGCGTCCCGCGAGGGGCGCCCTTCGTCGTGCCGGAGGCGGGTTGGCCGGCCAGCTAGGATCGGCCGGATGGAGGCGGGTGCCCCACCGGCGCGGTCGCAGCTCAGCGGCGAGAAGGCGCAGCGGATCGTCGACGCGATGCGCGCGTCGGTCGCGCTGCGCGGCGTCGCGGGCTCGACGTTCGACCACGTCGCGCGCGAGGCCGGCGTCTCGCGCGGGCTGCTGCACTACTACTTCGGCTCCAAGGAGCGGCTGCTGGCCGAGGTCGTCAAGCGCGACACCGACCTGCGCATGGCCGCGCTCGACGAGCAGCTCGCCGTCGCCTCCAACGCGTCGGACTTCATCGCGATGCTCGGCCGCACGCTGCAGGCGATGCTGCGCGACGACACCGAGTTCCTCACGCTCTCCTTCGAGGTCTTCACGCTCTCGCGCCGCAACCCGGAGATCGCGGTCGAGTTCTCCGAGCTGGTGCGCCGCACGCGCGAGCACGTCGCGGGCGTGCTGGCGGCCAAGCAGGCCGAGGGCGTCCTGGTCCTGCGCGCCGACCCGGAGGCGATCGCCGAGATCATCTTCGGCCTCGGCGACGGCCTCGCGCTGCGGATCCTCGCCGAGCCCGACCGCGACCACCGCGCGACGGTCGCGGCGGGCACGCTCGCGGTCGCGGCGCTCATCGGCTGAGCGCCGCCTACTGCTTCTTGGCCTTGGGCCTCGCCTTGGCCTTCTTGGCCGCCACCTTGGTGGTGGCCTTCCGGCCCCGCGTGCCGTCGGCCTTCAGCCCGACGACCGTGATCGTCGCGCGGGTGCGCGCGGCCACGGCCGGGATCGTGAAGCGCGTGCCCTTCTGGCGGACGCGCAGGCGCCGCCCGTCGGAGAGCGTCGCGCCGATCTCGTAGCGCTTGGCGTTGGCCGCGGCCGCCCAGCGCACCGCGAGCTTCGTGCCCGACCGCGTGGCCTTCAGGCGCTTGACCGTCGCGGGCTTCGCGGGCGCGGGCGCGACGTAGGTCGCGACCGTGAGCTGCGTGCGCGGCTTGCCGTAGGAGGAGACGAACGCGACGACCTTGCGCGTCCCGCCCGGGCCGTCGCCGGGCGTGAAGCGCAGCGTCCCGCGGCCCTCCTTCGCGGTGCCGAGCGGCTGGGCCACGTCCTTGCCCTGCTCGGCGAAGGTCACCTTCTGGCCGGGCAGCGGGGTCACGTTGTAGGACAACACGCGGCCGCGCCCGGACGTGCGCCCGACGCTCCCGGTGATCTTGGGGTCCTCGAGCCCGTCGGCCGCCTGGACGCCGGTGACCGGCGCCGAGCCGGCGGCGGGCTCCACGCTCCAGCTGCCTGCCGCGGGCGCCTTCAGCAGGAAGTACGTGGTGTTGGTCTGCGGGTTGTGGAAGGCGAGCGACCCGCCGGCGTCGGACTTCGCGCCGGGCGTGTCCTCGATCCGCGCGCCGCCGGGGCCGACGAGCGCGACGTGCGGCGGCGCGCCCTGCCCGGTGACCGCGACGACGCCGGACGGCAGGCCCCGCTTGAAGGACACCGAGGACGGGGCGCCCGCCTGCGCGGCCGAGGCCGTCGCGCGGTAGGGCCCGATGTCGCAGCCGCTGAACATGATGTCGACGCCCTCGCCCCACTTGTAGCCCGCGCCGACGTCGAACGGGCCGATCTCCGCGCAGCCCGCGAAGCCGTTGGAGGAGAAGACGACCGAGCCGCCCGCGCAGCCGAGGTCGCCGAGGCAGATGCTCGCCTTGGCCTCCGCGTTGAAGGCGGATTTGAAGAAGAAGCCGCTGACGTCGGCGGTGGCGCTGAAGCCCGAGTACTCGTAGCCGAGGTGGCCGCCGAAGCCGACGTAGCCGTTGGTGCGCAGCTCGAAGAACGCGGTCGCGAGCGGGATCGAGACGAGGCTGATCTTCCCGTCCACGCGCAGGACCGCGGGATCGCCGAGCGTGAACGTGAGGTCGCCGTCGACGCTGACCGCGGCGACGCCCGCGATCTGCGGGCCCGCGTCGATCGTGACGCCGCCCTTGAGCTGCAGCGACGGCTTGGTGAGCAGCGAGAAGCGGATCTTCTTCAGCTGCGTCACCGCGAACGGGTCGAGGAAGACGCCGGGCGGCAGCGTCAGCTCGGCGCTCAGGTAGTCGAGGTCGCCGTGGCTGAAGCCGATCTTCGACTCGATCGACGGGCCGGGCGGCTGCGGCGGCAGGATCACGTTCGCGCCGCCGGCCCAGCTGACCTTGTCGGCGTCGTAGTCGAAGAACAGGTCCTTGACCTCGAGCGGGCCGATCAGCGCGTCGCCGACCTTCACGTGCAGCTCGCGCAGGTGGACGCCCGCGACGTTGTCGGCGCGCACGGTCACGTCGCCCGTCACGCCGCCGAACAGCGCGGGCAGCCCGAGGTGGACGGGGATCTCGACGCCGCCGCCGCGCAGCTTGATCTCGATCGAGCCCTTGAGCGGGAAGCCGAGCAGCGCGCCGCCGCCGGAGATGTCGAAGGTGCCGAGCGAGGCGATCGAGGCCTTCGGCAGCTTCCAGTCGATGCTGTCCTTGAAGAGGACGGTGTCGCCGACCTTGACGGTCACCGTCGCGCCCGAGGAGGTGATCTCGCGGTTCTTGACGTCGAGCTTCAGCTTGCCGCTGCCGAGCTCGATCCGCAGGCCGTTGATCTTCACGCCGCCGGTGGCGGTGTAGACGTCGCCCTGGCGCGTGAGGCACGCGTCGGCGATGACGTCGACGGCGGCGAAGGTGAGCAGCCGGCACGCGGCGGGCGGGACGGGCGGCGTGGCCGCGGGCGGCGTCGGCGTCGTGTCGCCGCCGAGGCCCGGCGGCAGCTTGACGGCGAGCGAGACGCTCGGGTCCGGCAGCGCGGCCATGAGGATCGGCGGGTTCTGCGAGGCGTTGTCGTTGGACTCCCAGAAGGCGGAGCCCGTGAAGCCCTCGTCGACCGTGCGGGCGGTGACGCGCGGCGCGTCGATCGTGAAGTCCGGCCCCGGGACGATCGTCTGCACGTCGCCGAACGAGGCGCCGCCGGTGCCCGAGGCGCGGTAGGCCAGGCCGGCGTTGCCGTCGGTGTAGAGCGTGTGCAGGATGCCGCCGGCGTCCTCGATGATGTCGCGGAAGTTGCCGGCGGGGCCGCCGCTGAGCGGGAGCGCCGGGCCGACGCTCGTGCCGTCGAGCTTGCGCAGGAAGTACTGGTTGTCGGCGGCGCCCGCGGTGCCCCGGTACATCAGGAACGTCCCGCTCGGCCCGGTCGTCAGGCGCGGGAGCTCGGCGTCGGGGATGGCGACCTCGGGCGTCCACTTCGACGCGGTGTTCGCGTCGCCGAGCGGGCACGGGTTCAGCGTGCAGGTGTAGGTGCGGAAGTGGACCGTGTCGTGGAGGTCGCCCCACGCGGCGACGAACGCGTTGCGGTCGCGCTGGATCACCGAGACGTCGTAGGAGTCGTAGTTGGAGAGCTGCGCGAAGGCGGTGGTGTACGGCTGGCCGCCGCCGTTCTGCGCGAGCGGCGCGGCCTGGAAGTGGATGCCGCCGGTCGGGGCGGAGGTGGTGAGGACGCGGCGGTCGGCGCCGTCGAAGACCGCGGGCGTCGGCACCGCGCCGGTCCCGGGCGCGACGGAGCCGAGGGCGGAGGGGCCGGTGAACGTCGCGCCGCCGTCGTCGGAGACGTAGACCACGTTGTCGTCGCTGTGGCCCGCGACGGTCGAGCAGCAGCGGTGGGTGAGCAGGATGACCTCGCCGAACGGCGTGACCATCACGTGCGGGCCGTCGTAGTCGGCGTTGAGCGTGGGGTCCGAGGCGTTCGGGGTGAACGCCTGGGCGGCGGTGCACGCGCCGCCGCCGCGCGGGATCTGGCAGTAGTGCAGGACGTCGCTGCCGCCGGGCTTGGACTCGTTCCACACCAGGTGGGTGACGCCGTCGCGGTCGACGACGGCGTCCGGCGCGTTGCCGTTCGCGACCACGGAGGCGCCCTGCGCGCTCGCCGCGGCGCTCGCCAGCCCCAGCGTCAGGAGGAGGAGCAGGCCGAGGCGACGCAGGGGAAGTGGCACGGTCGTGGACCCTTTCACCCGACCACCGTTCGGTCAACCGTGCGAAGGCATCGGTCCTCACTGCACTGGATCCCGGATCGATGCGGCCGACGCTCCGCACGACGGCCCCGAGATGCCCGAAGCTCCACATCTCGGCGTGGAAGTTGCGCCCAAATTGCGGGAACCCGTGCAGAGTCATGCAAGGTGTGGACAACCGCACCGGTGGGGTGGAGGCTGCACTTCCCCGATGACCGAACGTGTCGATCCCTACCGGAGCGTGGCCCGCGAGCTGCTCTGCGTGCTCGCGACCGAAGGCCGTCCGATGAGCCTGCGCGAGCTCGACGAGCCCGGGCGCCTGGCCGGCGGCGACGCCGCCTTCCAGCTCTCGGTCGCCCGGGTCGCCGGGTTCGTCCGCACTGTCCCGAGCGCCGAGCCGCGCCCGGAGCCGCAGTACCAGCCGACGACGCTCGGCTGGATGATCGCGCGCCGGACCTCGCGCGCCGGCATGCTCGCCCGCCAGCTGCGCCAGGCCGACGACGCGCCGTGGGCCGCGGAGCCCGCGAGCCATCCGCTGCGTCGCCGCGCCGACGGCGCGCCCCGCGCGGCCTAGCCGAGCCCGCCGGGCAGGTGCCCGGGCGGCAGGCTGCGCGAGCGCCAGTGCTCCGGCAGCTCGGGGTGCTCGAGGAAGACGAGGTGGTCGTCGGTGCCCGAGGCGGCGACGGCGTCCCACACGGTGGTGAGCGCGTCGTCGAGGTGTGAGGCCTCGAGCGTCACGGCGAAGGTGCCGACGTCGTCGGCCTCGCCGACGGTCGCGCCCTCGCCCAGCGCGGAGGCGAGCTTCTCGCGCGCCTGCTGGTCGACCGGCGTGCCGCCGTGGAGCATGATCAGGTGGATCTCGTAGCGCTGGCGCATGGCTGCAGTATCTACTCCGCCGACTTGGGCGAGGACCACGGGCCGGCGAGGCGCGCCGAGAGCAGCGGGCCGAGCTCGTCGATCGCGATCCGCTCCTGCGCGAGCGTGTCGCGGTCGCGCAGCGTCACCGTGCGGTCCTCGAGCGACTGGTGGTCGATCGTCACGCACCACGGCGTGCCGATCTCGTCCTGGCGGCGGTAGCGCTTGCCGATCGCGCCGCCCTCGTCGTACTCGGTCTGCATCCGCTTCTTGAGCAGCCCCTGGACCTCGGCGGCGAGGTCCGGCTGGCCGTCCTTCTTGACCAGCGGGAGGACCGCGACCTTCACGGGCGCGAGGCGCGGGTGCAGGCGCAGGACGGTCCGCGTCTCGCCCTCGATCTCGTCCTCGTCGTAGGCGTCGGCGAGGAAGGCGAGCACGGAGCGGCCGACGCCGGCGGCGGGCTCGATGACGTGCGGGACGTAGCGCGTGCCGTCCTGCTCGACGACCTCGATCGTCTTGCCGGAGCCCGCGGCGTGCGCCTTGAGGTCGAAGTCGCCGCGGTTGGCGATGCCCTCGAGCTCCGACCAGCCGATCGGGAAGCGGTACTCCACGTCGGCGGTGCCGGAGGAGTAGTGGCTCAGCTCGTCCTGGTCGTGCTCGCGCAGGCGCAGGTGGTCGGCGCGCAGGCCGAGCTCGAGGTACCAGTCGAAGCGCGCCTGCTTCCACGTCTCGTACCACTGCGGGGCCTGGTCCGGCGGGACGAAGAACTCCATCTCCATCTGCTCGAACTCGAGCGTGCGGAAGATGAAGTTGCCGGGCGTGATCTCGTTGCGGAACGACTTGCCGACCTGGGCGATGCCGAACGGCGGCTTGCGGCGCGCGAAGGTCAGGACGGTCTTGAAGTCGAGGAAGATGCCCTGCGCGGTCTCGGGCCGCAGGAAGACGCGCTGGCCGCCGCCCTGGACGGGGCCGATCGCCGTCTCGAACATCAGGTTGAACTCGCGCGGCTCGGTGAGCTGGCACTCCTCGGTCTCGCCCGGGAGCTTCGAGGGGCGGCGGCCGCAGCGGATGTCCGGCTGGGAGTCCGGGTCCTCGCGCGCCTCGGCGAGGTGGTCGGCGCGGAAGCGGCGGTTGCAGGTCTTGCAGTCGACGAGCGGGTCGGTGAACCCGGCGAGGTGGCCGGAGGACTCCCACGTCTTGGGGTGCTGGATGATCGCGGAGTCGAGCGCGACGATGTCGTCGCGCTCCTGGAGCATCGCGTCCCACCACGCGTCCACGACGTTGCGCTTGAGCAGCACGCCGTAGTGCCCGTAGTCATAGGTGTTGGCGATGCCGCCGTAGATCTCCGATGCGGGGAAGATCAGGCCGCGGCGCTTGCACAGCGCCACGATCTTGTCCATCGTCACGACGTCCTGGGTGGGCACGCGCGCCACTTTACCCGCGCGCGGTGTCCGGCCCGGTGCCGTTCCGGCAAGTGCGCTGCTGGCACTCGTATACTGGGAGTGCCAATGCCCATCTACGAGTATCGCCGCCCCAACGGAACCACCTTCGAGGTCATGCAGAGCATGGCCGACGACGTCCTGACCGAGGACCCCGAGACGGGCGTCCCGGTCCAACGCGTCCTCCACGCGCCGGCGATCCACTTCAAGGGCAAGGGCTTCTACAACACCGACTACGGGACCAAGCGCCGCAACCGCGAGCTGCGCGAGTCCGCCGAGTCGGGCGCCGACAAGTACGAGGCGGGCCAGGCGGAGAAGAAGAAGGAGAAGGCGGAGTCGTCGTCTTCGTCCTCCTCGTCGTCGGACGCGAAGTCCGAGGCGAAGCCGAAGGCCGAGAAGAAGCCCGCGGAGAAGAAGCCCTCCAAGAAGTAGGCTCGCGCGTCATGTGGCGACGCGAGCGCAGGATCCTCGGCGTGGGATCGACGGCGATGGCCGCCGGCACCTTCCTGCCGTGGGCCTCTGCCACGACGTGGCACGCCGGCACCGTGCGGGTCGGCGGCTTCGGGCACGGCGCCGGGTGGGTCCTGGCGCTGGCCGCGGCGACGCTCCTGCTCCTGCTCCTCCGGCTCGACCTGCTCGCCGCGCTGACGAGCCTCGCCGCCGCGGCGGTCGTCGGGCTCATCGCGTACGAACTCCCGGGCGCCCTGGTCGACACGCTGCCCGCGTGGCAGGCCGGGCTGACCTGGGGCGCCGAGCTCAGCGCGCTGGGCGCGCTGGCCGCGGTCGCCGCGTCCGGGCTGGCCGTCCTGCGGGTGCTCGACGCGGCGGTCGTCGAGGCCTCCGCCGCGCAGCGGTCGCGGCGCGCCTAGCCCTTCAGGAACCGCTTCACATCCCGCGCCTTCTCGGCGTCGGAGACGTGGAGGCCCGCGCCGCCGTCGGGTGCGGTCTCCGGTCCGTCGGGCTTGAGGATGCGGGGCGACGGCGAGCCACTGGTGGCAAGCGCGCCGAAGAGGCCGAGCAGGGTCGGGCCGGACATGTCGGAGCGCAGCGCCTTCGGCGTGTTCCAGGCGATCCACGGCATGCGCGGGAAGGCGAACGGCGAGAGCAGCCGGGACTTCATCGCGCTCAGGATCTTCTGCTGGCGGCGGGCGCGGGTGAGGTCGGACTCGGCCTTGTTGCAGTCGTTGTGGCGGGTGCGCGCGAGGGCGAGCGCCTGCTTGCCGTCGATGTGGGACTTGCCCTTCTTCAGCCGCAGCGTGAAGCCGCCGTTCTTGAAGCCGCCGTTGATCTTCGAGACGACGCAGCCGCCCTCGTAGGTGATCCCGCCCATCGCGTCGATCAGCTGCGGGAAGTTCGAGAAGTTCACCTCGATCAGGTGGTTGACCTTGATCCCGAAGTACTGCTCGATCGTCTCGACGGCGAGCGCGGGCCCGCCGAAGGCGTAGGCGGCGTTGATCTTGTTGCGGCCGTGGCCGGGGATGTCGACGATCGTGTCGCGCGGGATCGAGAGGCGCGCGTTCTTGCCGCCGCCGACGCGCATCAGCAGGATCGAGTCCGAGCGGCTGCCGCTGCTGGCGGCGCCCGCCTCCTTGGAGCCCTTGGGCCGCGCGTCGGAGCCGAGGACGAGGACGTTGTTGGCGCTGGTCAGCGGGAAGCCCGCGCCGCCGAGGCTGACCTTGCCGCTGAGGTCGCCCTGCTGGAGCTGGGCGCTGATGAGGAAGAGGACGAGGCTGAGGGCGACCCAGGCGATCGCGGCGAGCACGACCCACTTGACGATCCGGCCGACGGAGATCGGGCCGCGGGGGATCCCGATGGGGAGGCGGCGGCGGCGGCGCGGCGCGGGGCCGCGGCCGTGGAGGCGGCGGTCGCCGTCGTCCTCCGGCCGGTCGGGTCCGCGCCCGGACGGGTCCTCCGGCGGGCGCGGCGGCGCGGCCGGGCCGGCGCCCAGGTCGCCGAGCAGCGGCTCGCCGGGCCTGGGCCCGCGGCGCAGGAAGCCGGGGCCGGATCGGTACTTGGTGTACTCGGGCGGGGGGTCGGAGGGGTCGGACATCCAGCGGATAGGGTGACGCGCATGTCCGCCGGGTGCGTGATCGGCGTCGATCTCGGCGGCACCAAGCTGCTCGCGGGGGTCGTCGACCCCGACCTCAACGTCCGCCATCGCGTCTTCCGCCATGCCCGCGAGGGCCGCGGCACCGAGCAGCTCCTGGACGCCCTCGTCGCCGCCGTCGAGGAGGTCCGGACGGCCGCGGGGCGCGAGCTGACCGCGGTCGGCTTCGGGATCCCGTCGCTGGTCGACGTCGAGACCGGGATCGCGGCGACGACCGTCCACCTGCCGCTGCGCGACGTCCCGTTCCGCGACGTGATGTCCGAGCGGCTCGGCGTCCCGGTGGCGGTCGACAACGACGCCAACGCGGCGATGGTCGCCGAGCACCGGCGCGGGGCGGCGGCGGGCGCGCGGACGGCGGCGCTGCTGACGCTCGGGACGGGCATCGGCGGCGGGATCGTCGTCGACGGGCAGGTCCTCCACGGCGCGCACGGCGGCGCGGGCGAGTGGGGCCACATGGTCATCGACGTCGACGGCCCGCTGTGCACCTGCGGGAACCGCGGGTGCCTCGAGATGCTCGTGAGCGGGACGGCGCTGGGGCGCGCCGCGCAGCGGGCGGCCGAGGAGCTGCCGGACTCCGGCTTCGGCCGCGCGCGGGCCGCGGGGCGCGAGATCACGGGGATGCTCGCGACCGAGCTGGCGCACGACGGCGACCCGGTGGCGCGCGACGTCGTCGAGGTCGTCGGACGGCACCTCGGCGTCGGGATCGCCAACGTCGTCAACATCCTCAACCCGGAGGTGGTCGTCGTGGGCGGCGGCGTGATCGCGGCGGGCGAGCTGCTGCTGGAGCCCGCGCGCAAGGTCGTCGCGGAGCGGGCGCTCGCGCCCTCGCGCGACCAGGCGCGGATCGTGCCGACGCGCTTCGGCGACGCCTCGGGGATGATCGGCGCGGCGCTGCTCGCGATGGACCTGGTGGACGCGCGATGACCGGCGCGCTGGTGGTCTGCCCGACGCCGATCGGCAACCTGGAGGACATCACGCTGCGGGTGCTCAGCGCGCTGCGTGAGGCCGACGTGGTGGCCTGCGAGGACACGCGCCGCACGCGCGTGCTGCTCGACCGCTACGGCGTGGCGGCGCGGACGGTGAGCTACCACGAGCACAACGAGTCCTCGCGCGCGTCGGAGCTCGTGGGGCGGATGCAGGCGGGCGAGACCGTGGCGCTGGTCAGCGACGCGGGGATGCCGCTGGTCAACGACCCGGGCTTCCTGCTGGTGCAGGCGTGCGTGGCGGCGGGGATCGGCGTCGAGGTGCTGCCGGGGCCGAGCGCGGCGCTGACCGCGCTGGTGGTCTCCGGGCTGCCCGCGACGACGTGGCGGTTCGTGGGGTTCCTGCCGCGCAAGCGGGGCGAGCTGGAGACGCTGTTCCGCGGCGCGACCGAGACGCTGGTGGCGTTCGAGTCGCCGCGCCGCGTCGGCGCCGCGCTGGCGGCGCTGGCGGCGGTCGACGCCGAGCGGCCGGTGGCGGTGTGCCGGGAGCTGACGAAGCTGCACGAGGAGGTCGTGCGGGGGACCGCCGACGACCTGGCCTCGCGGTACGCGTCGGAGGAGCCGCGGGGCGAGATCGTGGTCGTCGTGGGCGGGGCGGAGCCGGAGGCGGTCGACCTCGCCCCGGCGCTGGACGCGCTGGCGCGGCTGGTCGAGGCGGGCGCGCGGGCGCGGCCCGCGGCGGGCGTCGTGGCGGAGCTGACGGGCGTCTCGGCCAACGCGCTGTACCGGGCGTTGCTGGAGCGCTAGGCGCGCGCGGGGCGGGCGGCGCCGCGCCGTTCACGGAACGTTCGCGCGCCTTCGTCGCGGAACTGCGGCGCGTTCGCTCCAACTCCGCGACGCGGGCCGGTCTCGCGGCGCGGCGGGCGTACGTTCACCCGCGTGCTCCGCCTCGCCCTCCTCATCGCCGTCGCCCTCTCGCTCCTCGACGCCGCGTCCGCGGCCGCCGCGCGGGATCGCTGGCGGCCGCCGCTGCCCGGCGCGACGCTCGCGCGCCCGTTCACCTTCACGTCCGTCGCGCCCTTCGCGCGCGGCGCGCGGCGCGGCGTCGACCTCCGCGGCGCGCCCGGGGCGCCCGTCGTCGCGGCGTGCGGCGGCACCGTGACCTACGCGGGCCGCGTGCCGCGCTGGGGCCGCGGCGTCACCCTGCGCTGCGGCGCGCTCGTGGCGACCGAGCTCGGGCTCGCCGCCATGAGCGTGCGGCGTGGCGCGCACGTCCCGCCGGGCGCGCCCGTCGGCCGGCTCGCGCCGCGCGGCGTCCTGCGGCTCGGCGCGCGGCGGGCCACGGCCCGCGACGGCTACCTCGACCCGCTCGGCCTGCTGCGCCGCGCCGATCCCGTCGCCCCGCCCGGCGGCGTCCCGGCCCCGCGCCGCCGGCGCCGCGTCCCGCCGCCCGCCGCGCCGGTCCCGCTCGCCGCGCCGACGCGCGCCGGCGCGCCCCACGCCGACGCGCTGCCCTGGCCCGTCCTCGCCGGTCTCGGCCTCCTCGCCGCGGGCGCCGGAGGCGGCGGCGTCGTGGCGCGGCGGCGCCGCCCCCGCGGGCGCACCGGACCTGCGGTCCAGCCGCTGTAGCGTTGTAGGTCGATGTCCTTCTACATCACGACGCCCATCTACTACGTCAACGCCGCGCCCCACCTCGGGCACGCGTACACGACGATCGCCGCGGACGTCATGGCGCGCCACATGCGCCAGCAGGGTGAGGACGTCTTCTTCCTCACCGGCACCGACGAGCACGGCGAGCCCGTCGCGCTCGCCGCCGAGGCCGCCGGCGTCACGCCGCGCGAGCTGGCCGACAAGAACGCCGAGCGCTTCAAGGCGCTCGCGCCGCTGCTCAACGCGACGAACGACTTCTTCATCCGCACCTCCGACGCCGAGCACGTCAAGGCCGTCCAGGAGGTGCTGACCAAGGTGAAGGACAACGGGTACGTCGAGCTCGGCACCTACCACGGCTGGTACTGCCCGCGCTGCGCGGACTTCAAGTCCGAGCAGGAGATCGTCGACGGCAACCACTGCCCGATCCACCTCATCGAGCTGACGTGGGAGGAGGAGGAGAACTACTTCTTCAAGCTGTCGATGCTGCAGGAGCGCCTCGAGCAGCTCTACGTCGACCAGCCCGACTTCGTCACCCCGTCCTCGCGCTTCAACGAGGCGCTGTCCTTCATCAAGGGCGGCCTCAACGACGTCTCGCTCACGCGCGGCAAGCTCACCTGGGGCGTCCCGGTGCCGTGGGACGAGAGCCACGTGTTCTACGTGTGGTTCGACGCGTTGTTGAACTACTACACGGCGCTGACCTACGCCAGGCCCGGCGAAGACCTGCGCGAGGAGTTCTGGCCGCCGACCTACCACATGGTCGCCAAGGACATCCTGAAGTTCCACTGCGTCTTCTGGCCCGCGCTGCTGATGGCCGCCGGCCTGCCGCTGCCCAAGCACGTCTTCGTCCACGGCTACCTGCTGCTCGAGGGCCACAAGATGTCCAAGTCGCTCGGCAACGTCCTCGACCCGTTCGAGGTCATCGACAAGTACGGCGCCGACGCGCTGCGCTTCTACCTGCTGCGCGACGTGAGCTTCGGCCAGGACGGCTCGGTCTCCACCGCCGACTTCGAGAAGCGCTACGAGTCCGAGCTCGCCAACGACTTCGGCAACCTCGCCAGCCGCACGATCAAGATGCTGCTGCGCTACCGCGACGGCGCCGTGCCGCAGGTCGCGCTCGACCCGGCGGTGGTCGCCGAGTTCGACGGCCTCGCCGAGCGCGTCGGCGCGCTCGTCGAGCGCGCCGAGCTGACGCCCGCGCTGGAGGAGATCTGGGTACGCGTCCGCCGGCTCAACGCCTACGTCGGCGACCAGGAGCCGTGGAAGATGGCCAAGGACGACGCGCGCGCGGCCGAGCTCGACCAGACGCTCGCGACGCTCGTCGAGGGCCTGCGCGTGGTGACCGTCCTGCTCCACGCCTGGATCCCCGAGCGCGCCGGGACGCTGATGGCGGCGCTCGGCTTCCCCGACCTGGACGGCGACACGGCGCCGGCGCTGGCGATCGGCGGCGCGCGCCTCGGCGCCTCGCTGCCGACGCAGGTCGCCGACCTGGACCCGCTCTTCCCCAAGCAGCAGCAGCCCCCGAAGGCCGCTTGATCGACTCGCACACCCATCTCGACTCCTGCGCGCCCGACGACGCGGAGCTGGTCTCCGCGGCGACGCGCGCCGGGGTCAACCGGATCCTCACGATCGGCCAGGACGGGCTGACCGGGCGCGCCGCGCTCGCGTCGGCGAGCGCGTTCCCGCAGGTCTTCGCCGCGATCGGCCACCACCCCAACAAGGCGACCGGCTTCGACGACGGCCACCTCGCCGAGCTGCAGGCGCTCGCCACGCACGAGCGGTGCCGCGCGATCGGCGAGACGGGGCTGGACTTCTTCCGCGACTACGCCCCGCGCGCCGACCAGGAGCGGGCGTTCCACGCGCAGATCCAGCTCGCCCGCGACACTGACAAGCCGCTGATCATCCACACGCGCGCGGCCGAGGACGACACGCTCGCCACGCTGCGCTCGCGCGCCCACGGCGTCAAGGTCGTCCTGCACTGCTTCTCGATGCCCGACCGCCTCGACGAGTGCCTGGCCGAGGGCTGGTGGATCTCCTTCGCGGGGAACGTCACGTACCCCAAGAACGAGGACCTGGCGGCGGCCGCGGCGCGCGTGCCCGACGACAAGCTCCTGGTCGAGACCGACGCGCCGTACCTCACGCCGCAGCCGATGCGCAAGGAGCGCAACCAGCCGGCGTACGTCACCGAGACGGCGATGTTCGTCGCCGAGCAGCGCGGCCAGACCTACACGGAGCTCGAGGCGATCGTGGAGCGCAACGCGGCCCAGCTCTTCCAGTGGTGACCGCGCCCGTGACCGAGCCGCCCTCCGACCTCCCGACGCAGCCGAGCCTGCGTCGCCTCCGCGCGTTCGACGTCCGGCCCAAGCGCGACCTGGGCCAGAACTTCCTGATCGACTCCAACATCCTCGGGGTCATCGAGCGCGCGGCGGAGCTGACCGACGCCGACGTGGCGCTCGAGATCGGCGGCGGCCTCGGCGTGCTCTCCGAGCACCTCGCGGAGCGCACCGCGCACACGCACGTCGTGGAGCTCGACCGCTCGCTGGAGCCCGCGCTGCGCGACGCGCTCGCGCCGCACCCGAACACGACGCTGCACCTCGCCGACGCGCTCGAGCTCGACCTCGCCGCGCTCGACCCGCCGCCGACCAAGGTGGTGGCCAACCTCCCGTACGGGATCGCCGCGACCGCGATCCTGCGCACGGTCTTCGAGCTGCCGTCGGTGACGCGTTGGGTCGCGATGGTGCAGAAGGAGGTGGGGGAGCGCTTCGCCGCGCAGGCCGGGACCTCGGCCTACGGCGTCCCGAGCGTGCTCGCGCAGCTCGCCTGCGACGTGAAGGTCCACCGCTCGGTCGCGCGCACCGTCTTCCACCCGGTGCCGAACGTCGACTCCGTGCTCGTCGTCCTGCAGCGCACGGGCGACGCGCCCTCGCCCGCGCTGCGCAAGCTCGTCCACGGCGCCTTCGCGCACCGGCGCAAGACGCTCGCGAAGTCGCTGCAGCTGCACACCGGCGACAAGGCCCTCGGCGACCGCGCGCGCACCGCGCTCACCGCGCTCGGCCTGCCCGCCGACGCGCGCGCCGAGCGCCTCACGCCCGAGCAGTTCCGCGCGCTGGGGGCGCGGCTGGCGCCGTGAGGCTCGAGACCCGCGCGCCGGGCAAGATCAACGTCTGCCTGTTCCTCGGGCCGACGCGCGAGGACGGCCGCCACGAGCTCGTCTCGATCATGCAGTCCGTCACGCTCGCCGACCGCCTCCGGCTCGAGGACGGCGACGGCGCCGACGCGGTCGACTGCCCGGGCGTCGACGGGGTCAACCTCGTCGCGACCGCGATCGCGCGCTTCCGCGCGCGCACCGGCTGGGCCGGCGAGCCCGTGCGGATCAGCGTCGACAAGCGGATCCCGGTCGCGGCCGGCATGGCCGGCGGCTCGGCCGACGCCGGCGCCGCGCTGCGGCTGCTCGCGCGCGCGTCGGGGCTCGAGGACCGCGACGTCCTGCACGAGATCGCCGTCGGCCTCGGCGCCGACGTCCCGGCGCAGGTGCGGCCCGGCCGCGTGCTGGCGACCGGCGCGGGGGAGGCGGTCGAGCGCGTCCCGGGCGTCCCGCGCTACGGCGTCCTGGTCGTTCCCGCCGAGGGCGCGCTGCCGACGCCCGAGGTCTTCCGCGAGGCCGACCGCCTCGGCCTCCCGCGCTCGGCCAAGAAGCTCGCCGCCGCGCTGCGGGCCGTCCGCGACGGCCTGCCCGACCTGCCGGACGCCCTCTGCGTCAACGAGCTCGAGCCCGCCGCGCTCTCGCTGCGCCCCGACCTCGCGAAGACGCTGGAGCGCGTCCGCGCCGCGGGCGCCGACGTCGCGATGGTCAGCGGCAGCGGCCCGACCGTGCTCGGGCTCTTCCACGAGGTCAAGGCCGCCAAGGCGGCGCGCGAGCAGTTCCCCGGCGCGAAGGTCGCCAAGCCGGTCGGCCCGCACGGCGGCGAGGTCCTCGCCGCGTGAAGCCCGGCCCGCTCGCCGCCGCGGCCCTCCTGGCCGCGTTCCTCGTCCTCCGCCGGCGCAAGCTCGAGCCGACGCTGTTGATCGGCGGCGCGATCTTCGTCGCCGGCCTGCTCGTCTACGGCAGCGGCGTCGTCCAGCTCCCGGACTTCAAGAAGATCGTCGAGGACGCGGGCGACACGCTCGGGAACTGGACCTACCTCGTCGTCGGCGTCATGGCGTTCTTCGAGACCGGCGCGTTCGTCGGGCTGATCGCGCCCGGCGAGACGTTCCTGATCTTCGGCGGCGTCGTCGCGGGCCAGGGGACGATCTCGCTCGTCGCGCTGATCGCGATCGTCTGGACCTGCGCCGTCCTCGGCGACCTCGCGAGCTTCTACGCGGGCCGCAGGCTCGGCCGCGCCTTCCTCATCAAGCACGGACCGAAGGTGCAGATCACCGAGGAGCGGATCAAGACCGTCGAGGCGTTCTTCGACCGCCACGGCGGCAAGGCGATCTTCCTCGGCCGGTTCGTCGGGCTCGTGCGCGCGGTCAACCCCTTCCTCGCGGGCTCCTCGGGGATGCCGCTCAAGCGCTTCCTGCCCTACGACGTCGTCGGCGCGGGCGCGTGGGCGACGATGCTGCTGGTCCTCGGCTACGTCTTCTGGCAGAGCTTCGACCGCGTCCTGCACTACGCCGAGCAGGGGACGCTCGCGCTGGGCGTCGTCATCGTCGTCGTCGCCGGGGCGATCTGGCTCTACCGCCACTTCCGCGAGGAGGAGCACCGCGACGCGGCGATGGCGTGGATCGACACGCAGCTCGACCGCCCGGCGCTGCGGCCGCTCGCGCGCGTCCTGCGCCCGCTGGCCCGCTGGGCGCGCGGGCCGCTCCTGTTCTTCTGGAACCGGATCACGCCCGGGCAGCTCGGGCTCGAGCTGACCACGCAGCTCGCCGTCGCCGCCGTCGGCTCGTTCGCCTTCGCGGCCGACGCCGTGACGCTGCGCGACCACGACCTCGTCGCGGGCGACAGCATGGCCTTCCGCTGGGCCGACGACGTCCGCTCCGGCACGCTCGACGACGTCGCCAAGGCGCTCACGCACCTCGGCTCGCTGCCGGTGGTCGCGGTCGCCACGGCGCTCGCGATCGCGCTGCTGCTCACGCGCCGGCGGATCATCGAGTCGGTCACGCTCGCCGGCGGCCTGGCGATCACGTGGGCCGCCGTGCACATCGCCAAGGCGGCGATCGACCGCCCGCGGCCGTCGCACCCGCTGGTGGAGACGGCGGGCCAGAGCTACCCCTCGGCGCACGCCGCCTACGCGTTCGCCTACGTCGCGATCGCCGTCGTGCTCACGCGCACGCTGCCCGGCCTGGCCCGGACGACCGTGGTCGTCGTCGCCGCGGTCGTGCTCGCGATCCTCATCGGGCTGACGCGCATCTCGCTGCGCGCGCACTACCTCTCCGACGTCGTCGGCGGCGCGGGCCTCGGCGCGACGATCTTCGCGCTGGCGGGCATGGCGGGGCTGGTCGTCGCCTTCGTCCGGCACAATGGGCACCGCGCGTGAGCAACACCGAGATCACCTATCTCGTCGGGGCGTGCTGCACCGTCTTCGCCCTCGCCGCCTACGTGGCGTTCATCCTCGTCCCCGCCTGGACGGCGTACTCGCGGGTCTGGCAGCGCATGGCCGCCGCCGTCCTGAGCCTCTACGTGCTCGCCGCGTTCGTGGCCGTCGGCGTCGCCGGCGGCGCCGCGATCGTGTGGTTCTGGGACCGCATCGGCGTCTAGCCGCTCCCGGCCCGGCCGGGCGGGACTTCGATGGCTCTTCACGTGCAGGGATGATGAGAATTGGTTCGGGGCCGTAAACTCCAGGACATGTCCAGCCCGGCTCAGAGGACGCCGGCCGGAATCGACCTCGAGGCGCTCGACGCCGTGACCGACGCCGTCGAGTCCGGCGCAGGCCTCCCCGAGGTGATCCGCGCGTCCGCCCGCGCGCTCGACGACGCGAGCCTCGCGCTGACCGACCGGTCAGGCGCGGTCCTCGCCGTCGCCGCCCGCTCGCCCGCCGACGAGCGCGGGCTGATGGCCGACGCCGCCGGGGTGGAGGTCCACGACCTGCGCGTCGCCGACGAGCAGGTCGGCCAGCTGCGCCTGCGCTCCCGCTCCGACGCCGAGCCGCCCTCGCCGATGGTCCTGCGGCTGATCGTCACGCTCGTCGCCTCCGAGGTGCAGCGCCTGCGCGCGCCCGCCCGCGCCTCCGAGCTCGCCGTCACCGAGTTCCTGCACGACCTGCTCGGCCGCCGGTCCGTCGAGCGCGACGACGTCGTCCGCCGCGCCGAGGAGATCGGCGTCGACCTGACCGCCGGCGCCGCGATCCTGGTCGTGCGCGCGCAGCTGCACGTGCCGACGGAGGAGGGCTGGCGCGAGCGCGTCGTCACCGTCGCCGAGCGCGGCGCCCGCGCGACGATCCCGTCCGCCGTCGCCGCGTCCTCCGGGCGCCCCGAGGCCGCGGGCGCGGAGGTCGTGATCCTGGTCCCGAGCGAGGACCCGGCGGCCGCCGAGCGCGTCGCCGACGCGCTGCTGCGCGAGCTCGCCGCCTCGCTGCCCGGCCACAGCTTCGCCCTCGGGCGCAGCCGCTTCGCCGCCGACCCCGCCGACCTCCCGCGCGCCGGCAACGAGGCGCTGCTCGCCGCCAACGTCGCCGAGGGCGACGCCGAGGGCGAGGACGGCCGGCGCGTCATGGCCTTCGACGACACCGGCGCCTACCGCCTCCTGCTCTCGGCGATGAGCGAGGACCCGGCCGAGCTCCAGCGCTTCTACGCCGAGACGATCGAGCCGCTCGTCGCCTACGACGAGCAGTACGAGACCGACCTCGTCGTGACCGTCGAGGCGTTCCTCGACGCGGACGGCAACGTCGCGGGCACCGCGCAGCGGCTGTTCACCCACCGCCACACGATCCGCTACCGGCTCGAGCGGGTGCGCGAGCTCTCGGGCCTCGACGTCGGCTCGACCGACGGCCGCGAGAAGCTCAGCCTGGGCCTCAAGGCGATGCGCGTCCTGGGCATCGCGGCGCGCGGCGGGCCGGCCTCCGAGCAGGGCGCCGGCGGCGGTCGCGTCCCGCGCCGGGGATGAGCCGGGACGCGGTTCCGCCAGCTCCTTGAGAGCGTCTACGCGCCAAGTATGCTCGCCGTTCCGGCACGCGCGCTCCGAAACCGGTGAAGTCCCCGGAATTCCGAGTGGACATGGGGTGCAGACCCCACTTGAGGACTTTGCGCGCGACGCCGAAACCTAGGAGTGCAGGGAGCCTGTCCCCTCCCTTCGCTCTCCCGCTGATGAAGCACCGCACCCACGACCACCTCTTCGCCGCCGCCGGCGTCACGGCGGCGCTCTCGCTGATCGGCACCGGCGCGACGGTGCTGAAGGGCTCGGTCTTCCACTTCGACCACTGGCCGCTGGTCGCCGGCGACTCGGCGCGTCGGCTGGACCTGCCGACGGCCCCGCTCGCGCCGGAGTCGCCGGCCACGCAGAGCGCGCGCCAGGCGCTGCTCGCCGGGGCGACCCGCGTCGGCGGCACCGAGGCGCTGCTGCCCGGCCTCGGCGGTCCCTCGGGCATCCGCTCGATCGGCGTGACCATCCCGGCGGGCTCGGTGCCCACGGGCCCGGGCTCCGCGCCCGCGGGCCTCGGCACGGGCGGCGGCTCCGTCGTCCCGGGCGCCGGCAGCGCCGTCGCGGGCGCGACGCGCGACGGCTTCGGCTACTCGGTCGGCTCGCAGCCGAGCGGGTCCATCGACGGCTCCCGCGACCCCGCGGGCGAGCCCGGCGCGACGAGCGGCACGCGCGTCGCCCCGACCGCGGTCGACACCGACGGCGACGGCATCCCGGACACGATGGAGAGCGATCACGGCGCGCCCGTCGCGCCCGCCGACCCGGCCGTCACCGGCGGCACCGGCACCGATCGCCGCGACACCGCCTCCGCCTTCACCGTCCTGCCGACGACGCCGGACCCGGAGCCGACGACCACGCCGGACCCGTCGACCACGACGACGACGACCACGCCGCCGCCGGTCACGACGACCCCGCCGCCCGCCGACGACCCCGCGCCGGCCGACCCGGCGCCCGCCGATCCCGCGCCATCCTCGGATCCCACGCCCACGGATCCGGCGCCGGCGACCGACCCGGCCCCGGCCGACCCCGCGCCGACCACGGACCCGACGCCCGCCGACCCGGCGCCGCCCGCGGACCCGCCGGCCGATCCCGCCCCGGCCGATCCCACGCCGCCGTCCGACCCGGCGCCCGCGCCGACGACGACGACCACGCCGCCGCCCGCGCCCGCGGATCCCGCGCCCGCCGGCGACACCACGACGCCGGCCCCCGCGCCGAGCGCCGTCGCGGCCAACGCCGCGATCCCGTCGAGCGCGCGCTAGCGGCCACGGCGCCCGGCGCGCGGCCCGCGCGCCCTAGGATCACGATCCATGCGGATCGGGATCATCACCGGCTCGGGCACCTACGCGCTGCCGGACTTCGAGGGCGCCGAGACCGTCGAGGTCGCGACCGGGTTCGGGCCCGCGACGGTCACCGAGGGGCGCTTCGCCGGCGTCGACGTCCTGCACGTCTCGCGCCACCTGCCCGGCCACCCGCGGCTCTCGCACCAGGTCACCCACCAGGCGAACATCGCCGCGCTGCGCGACCGCGGCGCCGACGCGATCCTCGCCGTCACGGTCTGCGGCGCGGTCGACCCGACGGTCCCGCTCGGCTCGCTGATCGTCTTCGACGACCTGCACTTCCTCGTCAACCGCCTGGCCGACGGCGCGATCTGCACGCTCCACACCGAGCCGGGCCGCGCGGGCCGCGGGCACTGGGTCTTCGAGTCCCCGTTCAGCGAGGGCGTCCGCGGCGCGCTGCTGGCCGGCGCGCGCGAGGCGGGGCTCGAGGTCCGCGACGGCGGCTGCTACGGCCACGTCGACGGGCCGCGCTTCAACACGAAGGCCGAGATCCGCTCACTCGCCGCGGTCGGCGTCACGGCGGTCAGCCAGACCGCGGGGCCGGAGACGGTGCTCTGCGGCGAGGCCGAGATCCCGTTCGGGCTGATCGGCTACGCGACCGACTACGCCAACGGCGTGCAGGACGAGGCGACGCCGGTGGCGGAGCTGATCCGGCTGGTCGAGGCGAGCGCGGGCGCGTTCGCGGCGACGCTCGCCGCCGCGCTGCCGCACGTCGCGGGCGCCGACCTGACGCCGGTGGGCTCGCATTTCCGCTTCGACTGAGCCCGGCGCCGCGGTCTGGGGCGTCCTCGACGCGCTCGCCGCGCCGACCGAGCCGGCGCTGCGCGCGTGGCTGGGCGCCGCGGGCGACGACGCGCTGCGGGCCGCGCTGCGCGAGCACGCGCTCGACTGGGCGCGCGCGGCCGGCGACGGGGCGGAGCCGCTCCAGCTCGCGGACGCGGCCGCGCTGCCCGCGGCGCTCGCGGGCCACGCGGGGCCGGTCGTGCTCGTGGCGCCGGACGTCCCGGCGCTCTCGGCCGTCCACCTCGCCGCCGTCCGCGACGACCTCGCCGACGGCGTGCTGCTCAGCAGCGCGGCGACGGGCGACGGCACGCCGTTCCTGATGGCCTTGTCGCACGCGGAGCCGGAGCTCCTGGCGCTGGTGGGCGCGTCGTTCAACGACGTGCTCGCGACGGCCGCGCGCCTCGGCGGCGCGCTCGGCATGCTGCGCGCCGAGCGCCGGCTCTCCTCGGTCGGCGACGCGGAGGCGCTGCGGGCGGACCCGCTGACGCCGCCGGACCTGCGCGCGCTGCTCGAGCCCGCCTGAGCCGCCCTACTGCTTGAGCGCCTGGGCCCGCGCGGCCGGCGAGTACGCGCTGATCACGCGCTCGCAGTGCTGGGTCCGCGGGCGCACGCGGCCGTAGATGACGGAGTCGCTGCCCGGGCCGCAGTCGACGCTCGCGGGCTTGCGCGTGAAGGCGAGGATCGAGTCGTTGCCGTTGCCGCCGTGGATGACGTTGCGGCCGGTGCCGCGGAGGCGGATGACGTCGTCGCCGTCGCCACCGCCGATCGTGTTGTCGGCGGCGCCGCCCTGGAGGATGTCGGCGCCGGGGCCGCCGTCGATGTGGTTGGTGCCGCGGCCGCCGTAGACCGTGTCGGCGCCGGGGCCGGCGAGGATGTTGTCGTGCGCGCCGTGGGCGCCGTCGGTGTGGTTGTAGTCGCCCCAGAGGACGTCGTCGCCGGCGTCGCCGATCAGCGTGTCGTTGCCGCGGCCGCCGAGCAGCGTGTCGTCGCGGGCGGTGCCGTGGGCGGTCGCGCCGGCGGGGGAGAGGAGCTCGCGCCGGCCGACGCTCGGGTCCTTGACCGCCGCCGCCTCGACGACGGTCTCGCAGTTCTGGATCTCGCCGCGGCGCAGCGCCTGGGCGTTGGAGATGCCGCCGGGGCTGTTGTAGGGGTTGATGACGATGGTGTCGTTCCCGGCGCCGCAGTCGACGTCGGCGACCGCCGTGCCGTTGTTGACGTAGACGACGTCGTCGCCGTCGCCCGCGTCGATGTGGTCCGGGCCGGAGTCGGCGTAGACGACGTCGTTGCCGGCGCCCGCGCGGATCGTGTCGGCGCCCGAGCCGCCGTGGACGAGGTCGTCGCCGTCGCCGCCGTCGACGACGTCCGGGGCGGCGCCGCCGTCGAGCACGTCGTTGCCGGCGTCGCCGGTGATGCGGTCGTGGCCGTAGCCGCCGAAGAGCCGGTCGGGCCCGTCGCCGCCGTCGAGCGTGTCGTCGCCGGAGTCGCCGTCGAGCTGGTCGGCGCCGCCCTGGCCAAAGGCCATGTCGGCGCCGGTGCCGCCGTCGAGCCGGTCCGGCCCGGCGGCGCCCACGAGCCGGTCGCCGCCCTCCTCGCCGAGCAGGATCCCGCCGCGCATGCTGCGCACGGCCAGGCGATCCGGACCCGGCAGTCCGAGCAGCGGCGCGGCCGCGGGCTGCGAGAGCGACGGCAGCAGCGGCGCGACCGGGAGCGTCTCGACCGAGCGGATGACCAGCGCGGGCGGGAGGTCCGCGGGCAGCGCGGGGAAGGCGGGGACGTCGGCGGCGGCGGGCGCGGCGGCCAGCGCGAGCGCGGGCAGGACGAGGAGCAGGCGAGCGGTGGGGGCGATTCGCATCACCCATGTGGGTCGGTCCGTAGCGGTATGGACCGCAGGACTCGGGCCCGATGCGGACACATCGACCGCTACCCGGCGCCCTCCCGCTCCCGCTCGTACTGCCGCACCCACTTGCGCACCGCGTTGTCGCTCACGCCGTACCGCCGCCCGACCGCCGAGAACCCGAGCGCGTGGACCTCCCGCTGGAGCTGGGCGTAGGGCGGGCGGGGGACGCGGCGCGTGGCCGGCTGGGGCGCGCCGCGCCGGCGACGGTAGGCGCAGTCCTGCGAGCAGTAGCGCTGCTGGCGGTTCCGGGGCGCGAAGGGCGTCGCGCAGACGGGACATTCGAGCGTGAGCGGCGTCAGCCGGTTCTGGCGCCCGCAATGGGTCTCCAGCGTCGCGGCGCAGTTCGGGCAGACTATCTGGAGGTTCTCGAGGCGATGGTCGTCGGCGACGCCGTTGACGTGGTCGAGGATCATGGCCATCCGCCGGCCCTGCCAGATCTCGCCCTGGCCGCAGCGCTCGCAGACGGGCTGCTTCAGACCGGCTTCGAGGAGGCGGCGCTTCACCGTCTGCCGGCCGAAGGGCGAGTGCTCGACCAGGATCTCCTCCAGCGGCGCCGGCGCGCGACCGAGGGTGCGGCGGCGTACGGCGTTGGCGTCGAAGTGCGACGTGTCGATCTCCCATCGCGCGGCCCAGCGCTGCAGCGTGCGGTGGTTGCCGCCGGCGGTGCGCAGACCCAGCGCGCGAAGCGCGTCGCTCCAGCACATGGCGGCCGCGATGGCGGCTCTCGCCTCGCCTTCGGTGAACTTCGCCACACTACGAACATACGTTCGTGTTCGGATGGATCGGCAAGCTGGCAGACTTCCGCCCTAACATCGAGCCTCTGTGGGGGGTGGGGTAACGGCAGCCCGCCGGCCTTTGGCGCCGTGCAGTCTCGGTTCGAATCCGAGCCCCCCAGTCGCGGCGACCGCGCTCCCTCTAGCCTTCCGCCCCGTGACCTCCTTCAGCGCCGTCGTGATGGCCGCGGGACAGGGGACGCGGATGCGTTCCGCCACGCCCAAGGTCCTGCATGAGATCTGCGGGCGGCCGATGGTCGCCTGGCCCGTCATCGCCGCGCAGGAGGCGGGGGCGGAGCGGGTGGTGGTCGTCTCCTCGCCGAGCGTCGACCTCGCGCCCGCCCTCCCCGACGGCACGCGCACCGCGACGCAGCCGGTCCCCGACGGCACCGGCGGCGCGGTGCTCGCGGGGCTCCAGGACGTCGCGCCGGGCCTCCCGGTCGTGGTCCTCTCCGGCGACGTCCCGCTGGTCTCCGCGCAGGCGATCCAGGAGCTGGTCGACGCCCACACCGCCTCCGGCGCCGCGGCCACGATGGCCACCACGATCCTCGACGACGCCACCGGCTACGGCCGCGTCGTCCGGCACCCGAGCACGGGCCACGTCGAGCGCGTCGTCGAGACCAAGGCGCCCGGCGACGCCACGCCCGAGGAGCTCCAGATCCGCGAGATCAACACGGGGATCTTCTGCTTCGACCACGCCGCGCTCGCCGACGCGCTGCCCCGCGTCGGCACCCAGAACGCGCAGGGCGAGAAGTACCTCCCGGACGTCCTCGCGCTGCTCCGGGACGCGGGCCAGATCGTCGCCGCCCACGTCGTCGACGACCACGCGCTCGTGCTCGGGATCAACGACCGCGTCGCGCTCGCCGACGTCACGACGCTCGCCCAGCGCCGGATCCTCGAGCACCACATGCGCGCGGGCGTGACGATCGTCGACCCCGCCTCGACCCGGATCGACGCCGGCGTCGCGATCGGCCAGGACACGACGATCGAGCCCGGGACCACGATCAAGGGCGCGACCACGATCGGCGAGCGCTGCACGATCCGCTGCTCCTACCTCGACTCGGCCACGCTCGAGGACGGCGTCTCCGTCGGCCCCTTCGCCTACCTGCGCCCGGGCGCCGTCCTGCGCGACGGCGCCAAGGCCGGCACCTTCGTCGAGATCAAGAACTCCGACATCGGCGAGGGCACGAAGGTCCCGCACCTGAGCTACATCGGGGACGCCGACGTCGGCCCCGGCAGCAACCTCGGCGCGGCGACGATCACCGCCAACTACGACAGCAAGAGCAAGACGAAGTCGCGCACGACGATCGGCGCCGGCGTCAAGACCGGCGTCGACACCACGCTGGTCGCGCCGGTGTCGCTCGGCGACGGGTCCTACACTGCCGCGGGGTCGGTCGTCACGCACGACGTGCCGGCCCGGGCGCTGGCCGTGGCCCGTGCACGGCAGCGCAACGTCGAGGGCTACGCGGACCGCGAGTAGAAGGACCAGGACCCCCAGGTGAGCACCAGCATCCAGTTGCCGCTCGCGGCGTCGGGCAGGCCGATTACCATGGTCGACGACGTGAGCACCCCGCGGACGATGCCCGTGGCCACGAGCCTCCCGATCGACTACGACAAGCGGCTGATGCTGTTCTCGGGGCGCGCGAACCCCGAGCTGGCCGCGAAGATCGGGTCGAAGCTGGGGGTCGACCTCGGGCCGATCACCCTCAAGACCTTCAAGAGCGGCGAGGTCTACTGCCGCTACGAGGAGTCGATCCGCGGCGCGGACGTCTTCCTCATCCAGCCGATGTGCGGCAACCCGGAGACGGGCATCAGCGCCAACGACGCGCTGATGGAGCTGCTCGTGATGATCGACGCGGCGATCGGCGCGAGCGCCCACCGCGTCATCGCCGTCACGCCCTGGTACGGCTACAGCCGCCAGGACAAGAAGAGCGCGCCGCGCGAGCCGATCAGCGCCCGCCTCGTCGCCCGCATGCTCGAGGCCGCCGGCGCCGACCGCGTCCTGACGATGGACCTCCACGCCGGCCAGGTGCAGGGCTTCTTCAACATCCCGGTCGACCACATGACCGCGCTGATGATGCTCACGCAGCACTTCGACGACCTCCAGCTCAACGACCTCGTCGTCGTCGCGCCGGACGCGGGCCGCGTCAAGCTGAACAAGAAGTTCGCGTCGAAGATCGGCGCCGAGCTCGCGATCCTCGACAAGGAGCGCCCGGCCCAGCAGGTCGCCGAGATCGGCTACGTGATCGGCGACGTGAAGGGCAAGACCGCGGTGATCGTCGACGACATGATCGACACGGCGGGCACGCTCAAGGCGGCCGCGCACACGGTCCTCGACGAGGGCGCCACGCGCGTCTTCGCGGCCGCGACGCACCCGGTCTTCTCCGGCAACGCCTACGAGAACCTCGAGGCCGCGGGCTTCGAGAAGATCGTCGTCACCGACACGATCCCGCTGCGCCCCGGCGCGCCGGACAACATCCAGGTGCTCTCGTGCGCCGACCTGCTGACGGACTCGATCCGCCGGATCTTCACCGACGACTCGGTGTCGGAAGTCTTCGGCGGCGAGAACCAGCTCTTCTGATGCGCCAACGCCTCCGGCTCGCCGCTGCGGGCGGCGAGAACCAGCTCTTCTGATGCGCCAACGCCTCCGGCTCGCCGCTGCGGGCGGCGAGAGCCAGCTCTTCTGACCTCCACCGCCGCCGCCCTCCTGCAGGACCGGCTCGGGCTCTCCGACGACGAGCTGCTCGCCGTCCTCGACGCCGACCCGCTCACGGTGCTCACCGGCGAGCTCGACCACAAGCCGCAGCTGCCGATCCTCCTCACGCTCACCGAGGAGGCCGTCGAGCGCGCGGGCGAGGGTGTGCTGCGCCGCTGGGTCCGCGCCGCCGGGCGCCACGGGCGCCCGATCGACCTCCTGCTCGCCCAGGACTTCGGGACCTTCGAGGACGCGCTCGAGGACCTCCGCGAGCGCGGCTTCGTCGTCCGCGCCGCGCGCTGAGGCGCCGGCGCGCCCCGCGGCGCCTAGCGCACCGCCTCCGCCGCCTGCGACTTCTCCTGCTTCTTCGGCCCGGGCCACACGCCGAAGAGGTGGTCCCAGCCCTTGGCGCCCGCGCGGTCCACGGCCGCGCGCGTCACCTTGAACGTCACGCCCTGCACGGCGGCGGCCGCCAGCACCTTCGGCCAGTCGGCGTCGCGCGTCGTCGGCTTCGGCGGCTCCTCGTCGTCGAAGACGCCCCAGACGACGTCGAAGAGCTTCTTGGAGACCAGGCCCGCGAGGATGCCGAGGACGATCCCGAACGGCTTGTAGAGGAGCTTCATGCCCCGAAGGTACCCGAGGCCGCCTGGCCGCAACTGCCGGATCGGCGATGGAGATTCCGACCACCTGTCCGATGAAATCGGGTAGGAAGCAGTGCACCATGGTGTGACCAGCGACAGTTGGAGGCGCGGTGGACGACCAGCATCCAGACCGGCAGGACGGACAGCCCGGCGAGGGACTCGCCGACGAGCTGCTGCGCAGCGCCCTGCTCGACCCCGACGCGGCCGCCGCGGTCGCGCTCAAGGTCCACGGGCTGGCGCTCGCCGAGGAGCTGACGGTCGTCTTCCACGGCCGCCGCGACCTCGGCACGATCCAGACCTACGTCGCCAACGGCGGCCACGGCGAGGGCGAGCGCCTCGGCGCCCGCGACCTCCTGCGCGTGCCCGTCGACCTCGACCTCGGCGAGGCCTACACCCGCGAGGAGGCCGAGGAGGCCTACGCCGCCCAGGCCCGCACGCTGCGCGACGCGCTCCAGGCGGCCGACACGGTCCTCGCGATCTGGGAGGGCCCGCTGCGCGACGTCGCCGAGTCCGGGGTGAAGCTCGTGCGCTCGGTCGACCTCGACATCCCGCTGCCCGCCCACCGCCTGATGCCGGTCGCGCTCGTCGCGCCCGAGCGCCGGCTGACGATCGTCCCCGTGTGCGGCGCCCGCACGCTCTCCGAGGGCCTGCCGCCGATGGGGATCGCCTGCGCCCAGCAGGACGTCGCGCACGTCTACCCGCTGCCCGACGACCCCGAGGCCGCGCTCGAGGACTTCATCGAGCGCGCCGCCGAGCACGCGCGCTCGATGGCCGGCCGCATGGAGGCCCAGGAGCGCAGCGTCCAGCGCTTCCTGGAGATCAACGGCTCCGACGACTTCCCCGCGACGGGCTGACCCGCCCGCTGGTTAGGGTGGCGGCGGAGTGCTCGCCCGCCGTCCCAGCCGCCGCCTGCTCGCCATCGCCGTCCCGGTCACGCTGCTCGTGCTCGTCGTCGGCTTCGTGGCGGCCCGCTACCTGACGACCGAGAACCGCGAGCGGGACGCGATCTTCACGCTCCTGCAGCGCGAGGCCGCGGGCGACGAGCGCGGCGTCCTCGCGCGCCTGCACGGCTGCGACGCGGCGTGCGCGGCGAAGGTCCACGCGTTCCTGCCGCGCGTCACCGGGACCGGCGCGGTGAAGATCGCGCTGCTGAGCTCCGGGACCTCGTACACGCTGGGGACCGCGACGGGCACGAGCCGCGTCGTCTGGGTCCACGGCGTCGACAGCCGGCCGATCGTGCAGTGCGTCCTCGTCCGCCGCAAGGGGGACCCGCTGACCGGACGCTCCGTTAGCCTGCTCGCACTGAGCGCCCCGCTGGCGAACAACGAAGACTCCTGCTGAGGCGGGATCTCGGGTCGTCGCCGGCGGGACCGCATCGTGTCCCAGCCCCTGGTGTTCCCCCTCCCCGAGATGCTCCGACGCTGCCTTCTGCTGTCCCTCCTCGCCGTCCTCGTGGTGCCCGCGGGCGCCCAGGCCCAGAGCCCGAGCGCCAACGCCGCCCAGGCCGACGGCCTGCTGAGCAAGACCCTCTACAAGGGCGGCGCCTCCGGCCGCTTCCTGATGGGCGGTCAGTGGTACTACCGCGCCGACACCGCCGGCAACGGCGCCGTGTCGGTCTTCGCGGGCGACCCGTCGAACGTGGGCTGGACGCCGGTCAGCGTCCCCAACGCCTGGAACGCCAAGGACTACTCCGACGCGTCGTTCGCCGGTGGCGTCGGCTGGTACCGCAAGAGCTTCCACCTGCCCTCGGCCAAGCAGGCGCTCTCGTGGGTGGTGCGCTTCGAGTCGGTCAACTACCGCTCGAAGGTCTACCTCAACGGCCGGCTGATCGGGAAGAACACGGGCGCCTACCTGCCGTTCGAGATCCGCCTGCCCGCAGGCCTGCTCAAGCGCGGCGGGACGAACCTGCTGGCGATCCGGGTCGACGACCGCCGCTTCCCGACCGACTTCCCGCCGTCGGGCCTCTCGACCACGGGCGTGCCGACCGGCGGCTGGTGGAACTACGGCGGCCTGCTGCGCGAGGTCTACCTGCGCGAGATCGACCGCGCCGACTTCAACACCGTCTCGGTCCTGCCGGACCTGCCGTGCGGCACCTGCGACGCGCACGTCACCTACAAGGCGACGCTGCGCAACTACGGCGACAAGGCGCAGAAGATGAAGGTCACCGCGCGCCTGGGCGCGCGCAAGGTCGTGCTCGGCACGGCGTCGGTCGGCGCGAAGAAGTTCGCGACGTTCACGAAGCGGATCGGGGTCAAGGACCCCAAGACGTGGTCGCCCGCGAGCCCGTACCTCTACGACACGTCGCTGACCGTCACCGACGGCGCGAAGAAGAAGGCGAAGACGCTCCAGACCTACCACGTCGAGACGGGGATCCGGTCGATCAAGGTCGTCGACGGGCACCTGATGCTCAACGGCAAGCCGCTGAACTTCCGCGGCTTCGGCGTCCACGAGGACTCGCTCGACAAGGGCTTCGCGATCGACGACACGCAGCGCGAGCAGCAGATCCAGTGGGCGCGGGAAGAGGGCGCGACGCTCTTCCGCAGCCACTACCCGCTCCACCCCTACTACTACGAGCGCCTCGACGAGCTCGGCATGCTCGCCTGGACCGAGGTGCCGGTCTACTCGGTCAAGACCAAGTACCTCAAGCAGCTCCAGGTCCGCAAGCTGGCGGCGCGCGAGCTCGCCAGCGCGGTCCAGACGAACATCAACCACCCGTCGATCATCGTGTGGTCTGCGGGCAACGAGCTGAGCGCGCGGCCGGGCCCGGTGCAGGGCTACTACATCCAGCGCGCGGTCAAGCTCGCGAAGTCGATCGACCCGACGCGCCCGGTCGGCCTCGCGGTCGCGGGCTACCCGTCGGCGGGCTGCCAGCCGGAGTACGCGCCGCTCGACGTCCTGGGCATCAACGAGTACTTCGGGTGGTACTCGGGGCCGAACGGCCAGATCGCCGACCAGTCGACGCTCAGCGACTACCTCGACAGCGTCCGCCAGTGCTACCCCAACAAGGCGATCGTGATCACCGAGACGGGCGCCGAGGCCAACCGCGACGGCCCGGTCGAGGAGCGTGGGACCTACCAGTTCCAGTCGGCCTTCGCGAACTACCACTACGGGATCTACGCGACCAAGCCGTGGCTCTCGGGCGCGATCTGGTGGACCCTCGAGGAGTTCGCCGTCAAGCCCGGCTGGGAGGGCGGCAACCCGTGGCCCGCCCCGCCGATCCACCAGAAGGCCCCGATCACGATGGCCGGCGTCAAGAAGCCCGTCTTCTTCGACCTCCAGCGGATCTACAAGGCGACCAAGCAGTGGGGTCCTTAGGGACACTTATGTGTCGGGGTGCCGTTTCGAGGTAGATTCGGCGGCATGTCCGCGAAGCACTTCCCGAGCTTGAGCATCTTGGCCGTCGCAGCGGCCGCCCTGGTCGGCGCCGGCTGCGGTGGCGACGACAAGGCCGACACGACGACGCCGGCCGCCGCGCAGGCGCCCGCGACGAGCACGCCGGCGGCCACGACGCCCCCGGCCGCGAGCACGCCCGCGGCGGGCGCGAAGGACCCGGTGGCGCTCGCCACGCAGGCGACCGACGCCAAGCCCGGCGGCCTCGCGATCGCCCTGCGAGGCTCGATCACGACCAGGGGCCAGGCGATGCCGCTCGCGGGCGCGGGCACGATCGACCGCAAGGCGCAGCGCGGCAAGTTCACGGTCAAGACGTCGTTCGGGGCCAAGCCCTTCACGATCACCGAGATCACCGACAAGCACCTGCTCTACCTGCGCAGCCAGATCTTCGCCGGCAAGCTCCCGGGCGGCCGCTCGTGGATGAAGATCGACCTCGACGCCGCCGCGCGCGAGTCCGGCATCAGCCTCGACGCGCTGGGGACGAGCGGTCCGGCACAGGACCCCGCGCAGGGGCTCGACTACCTCAAGGGCGCGGGCGACGCCAAGAAGCTCGGCACCGCGAAGGTCAACGGCGTGGCGACGACGCACTACCGCGTGACCGTCGACCTGGCCCGCGCCAAGGCGCGCGCGACCCAGAAGGGCGCGAAGCGGGCGATCGACGCGCTGATCGCCTCGCTCGACGGCAAGACGACGCTCCCGGTCGAGGTCTGGGTCGACGGCAAGGACCTGATCCGGCGCCAGCACGTCGACTACGTCGCGACCGTCAGCGGCGTGCCCTCGACCTTCGACCTGACGACGGACTACACCGGCTTCGACGCCACGGTGAAGGCGACGCCGCCCGCCGACGAGGACACGATCGACGGCCTCGCGGTCCTGCGCAAGGCGGCCCAGGCCCAGCAGCAGGCGGGCGCCGCGCAGCAGCAGGGCTGAGGGGAGGCGCGGTTTTCGCCGCGCCTCCGCTACCATCGACCGCCGCCCATGGCCGACCAGAACACCAAGCTCGACGTCCAGGCCCGCGAGGCCGCTCACTCCCGCGAGACCCGCCGCCTGCGCCGCTCCGGCCAGGTCCCCGGGATCCTCTACGGAGGCTCCGAGGAGCCCATCGCCTTCGCCGTCGCCGACCGCACCCTCCGCCACGCGCTCGCCGCCAAGGGCGCGGTGCTCGAGCTGAGCATCGACGGCTCCGCCGCGACCCCCGCCGTGCTCAAGGACGCCCAGCGTCACCCGGTGCGCGGTGATCTCCTGCACGTCGACCTGCTCCGCGTCGACCTCAACGTCGCGATCCAGGCGTCGGTGCCGGTCCACTTCGTCGGCGACGAGCAGGCTCCCGGCGTCGTCGAGGGCGGCATCCTCGAGCACGTCACGCGCGAGCTGTCGATCGAGGCGCTGCCGAACGAGATCCCCGAGTTCATCGAGGTCGACGTCTCCAGCATGGAGATGAACGCCACGATCCAGCTCTCCGAGATCACGGCGCCGAAGGGCATCACGCTCCTCGACGACCCGGACGCCACCGTCCTCGCCTCGATCACGCCCCCGAGCGTCTCCACCGAGGCCGACGACGGCGTCGAGACGGAGACCGAGGTCGTGGGCCAGGCCCCGGCCGCCGCCGAGGAGGCCGACGAGTCGGCCTCCGAGGACGGCGAGTAGCACCCCCGGCGGGACCCGCTCCCGCCGATGAAGCTTCCCGGCCGCAGCGCCGCGCCCGTCGATTGGCTGATCGTCGGGCTCGGCAACCCGGGCGCGCAGTACGCGCGCTCGCCGCACAACGTGGGGTTCCTCGTCGCCGAGGCCCTGATCGCGCGCTGGGCGCTCGGCAAGCCGAAGAAGGCCTTCGCCGGGCTCTACGCCGACGGCAGGACCATGCCCGGGGGCCCGCGCGTCGGCGTCCTCCTCCCGCAGACCTACATGAACGAGTCGGGCCGCTCCGCGGGCCCGGCGCGCGGCGCGCTGAAGGTCGGCCTCGACCACGTCGTCGCCGTGCATGACGAGCTCGACCTGAAGTTCGGCGACCTCCGCACGCGCATGGGCGGCGGCCTCGCGGGCCACAACGGCCTGAAGTCGCTGAAGGCGGGCTTCGGCTCGCCCGACTTCGGCCGCGTCCGGATCGGGATCGGCCGGCCGGACACGACCGACCCGGAGATCGTCTCCGCCTACGTGCTCGGCCGGTGGCGCCAGAGCGCGGCGGAGGTCGCCGAGCTCGTCGACCGGGCGGCCGACGCCGTCGAGCGCGTCGTCGACGGCCGCGACCCGCTGGGCTGAGCGCGCGGTGCGCGGCGCGGTCGGGATCCCGCGGCGCCCGGTGCTCGTCGGCGTCCTCGGCGCGCTGAGCGCGTTCGGGCCGCTGTCGATCGACATGTACCTGCCGGCGCTCCCGGCGATGGCCGACGACCTCGGCGCGGCGCCGTCGCTCGTCCAGCTCACGCTGACCGCGTGCCTGCTCGGCCTCGCGACCGGCCAGCTCGTCGGCGGGCCGGTGAGCGACGCGCGCGGGCGCCGCGGGCCGCTGCTGGCCGGGATCGCCGTCTACGTGGTCGCCTCGCTGGCCTGCGCGGCGGCGCCGTCGGTCGGCGTGCTGATCGCGCTGCGCTTCCTGCAGGGCCTGGCGGGCGCGTTCGGGATCGTCATCGGCCGCGCGGTCGTCCGCGACCTCGCCGAGGGCCGCGAGGCGGCGGCGCTCTTCGCGGCGCTGATCCTCGTCAACGGCGTCGCGCCGATCGTCGCGCCCGTGCTCGGCGCCGGGATCCTGCACGTCACGTCCTGGCGCGGCGTCTTCGTCGTGCTCGCCGCGATCGGCGTGGTCCTGCTCGCGGTGACCGCGTCGGTGCTGGGGGAGACGCTGCCGCCGCCGCAGCGCCGGCCGGGCGGCCTGCGCGCGACGCTGCGCACGTTCCGCGCGCTGCTCGGCGACGCGCGCTTCGTCGGCTGCGTGCTCGCCTCCGGCCTCGCGTTCGCCTCGATGTTCGCCTACATCTCGGGCTCGCCGTTCGTGCTCCAGGAGGTCTACGGCGCCTCGCCCGCGGTCTTCAGCCTGCTCTTCGCCGCCAACGGGCTGGGGATCGTCCTGGCGGGCCGGCTGAGCCAGGGCCTCTCGGCGGCCGGCCGCGAGCCCGTGGCGCTGCTGCGCGGCGGGCTGGTGGCAACGGCGGCGGGCGGGGTCGCGCTGCTGGCCTCCGTCCTCGCGGGCGCCGGGCTCGCCGGCGTGCTGCCGTCGCTGTTCGTCGCGGTCGCGTCGATCGGCGTGATCGTCCCGAACGCCGCGGCGCTCGCGCTCGCGGGCCACCCGAGCACGGCGGGCAGCGCCTCGGGCCTGCTCGGCGTCGCGCAGTTCGCGCTCGGCGCGCTGGCGGCGCCGCTCGTCGGCCTGGCCGGGGAGGACACCGCGGTGCCGATGGCGCTCGTGATCGCCGTCCTCGGCCTCGCGGCGCTGGGGACGTTCGCGGCGCTCGTGTCCGGCCGCGCACCGCGCGCCGCCTGACGCCGCGCGAGCCTCTACGATCCCGCGCCGCATGCGCATCCGTTCCGCGTCGCTGACCATTGCCTCCACGCTGCTCGCGATCGCCGCGCTCGCGGCGCCCGCCGCGGGCGCCGCGACGCAGCCGACCTTCGGGGCGGCCGACGGTGTGCAGGTGACGCGCGGCGGCGACACGTTGGAGCTTCGGTTCACGGGCGCCTCGGCCGCGGGGGCGGCCGAGTACGTGGGCACGGAGCTCGCGGTCCGCTGCGACGAGCACGCCCCGGCGGGGCTGCTCTTCGGGGACGGCCGGTCCTCGGGCAGCGACGGCACCAGCGCCACGGTCCGGCGCGCGGACGGCACCGTGACCCTGCGCGCGGTCGTGAGCGGGAGCTACGACACCTGCGACGTCGCGCGCCCGTACGTCGAGCGGGTGCTGCGCCGGACCGGCCCGTGGACGCGGCTGAACCAGCGCCCCGCGCCGCTGGCCCGCGTCCCGCTGACGCCCGCGGGCACGACCTGGATCGACGAGTACGACCACGCCGTGGCGCTCCTGGCGGTGGCCTACCGCCAGCCGCAGACGCCGCCGTACGCGCTCCCCGGGACGGTCACGGGCGCGGGCGTCGTGGCGCTCCCGGGCCCGGACGCCTCGCCCGGCCCCGACGAGGTCGGCTACTGGAGCGACGGCGCCGCGCACGTGGCGTACGTGACGCTCAGCGGCGCAGGCCGCCGGCTCCTGACCGAGGACCTCGGCCACGGCATGAGCCGCACGAACCTCAACGAGATCGGCAGCGAGTTCGGCGAGTCCGGCGGCCGCTGGTACTACCGGCTGTCGGTCGGGGACGCGGATCCCGACCGCACCCCGGCCGCCCGCGGGGACGGCGACGCCCTCGGCAGCGACGACGGGGTGCGCGCGCGCCTCGTGGGCCGCCGCCTCACCGTGTCGTTCACCGGGCGCTCGGCGAAGGCGTTCCGGGCGATCGCGGGCCGGAACGTGAGCCTCCGGTGCAGCTCGGCGACGCCGGACCTGAGCGGGGACGACCCGTTCGCAGACGCCACGCTGACGCAGGCGCGCGTCCCGCGCCGCGGCGGGGCGGTGTCCTTCCGCCTGCCCGCGGGCGGCCACCCGGACGTGTGCACGCTCAGCGACGACGGCCGCGACGTCGCCGCCGTCACGCCGACGGCCGACGGCCGCGCGGTGGTGGAGGACCTGCGCGCGTTCCTTCCCGCGTTCGACGTCGCGGAGCTCGCGCCCAAGGGCGCCACCGCCTACCCGACGGCCGCCGCGATCGCCGCCAAGCACCCCAAGACGCTCGTCGCGCTCGCCCGTCCCGGCGCGCCCGTGCCGCGCGGCCGCATCGGCGTGTGGAGCGACGGCGCGCAGCAGGCCCTGCTCGCCGCCGAGTCCCCGACCGGCCATCGCCTGGTGATGGCCGACGAGGGCAACGGCGTCGTGCGCTCCAACATCTACAACCTGCTCCTCCTCTTCTGACCATGCGCGCACCGCTCCTCGCCATCGCCCTGCTCCTGCTCACCGCCACGCCCGCCGCCGCCGCGGCGGCGAGCGCCCCGCCCGTCCTCGTCCTCGGCCCCGCCGACGGCGTCCAGGCCACCCGCGCCGGCAAGGCGCTCACGGTCACGTTCGGCGGCGACTCGGCCCGGCGCGCCGGCGTCGCGGGCAAGACGGTCTCCGCGCTCTGCCGCCCGCATCCCGGCCCGTCGGAGCTGGCGTTCGCCGAGGACGGCCCGAACGCCTCGAGCGGCGACGGGAAGGTCGGCGCCGACGGCGTGGCGCACCTGAAGCTCTCGTCCGACGTCCCGGTCGACGTGTGCGAGCTGCTGAGCTTCGACGCGGACCGCGCCGACCCCACCGTCGCCCGCGCGGCGCTGACGCCGGCGGGCGAGACGTGGATCGACGAGGCGGTCCGCGCGAGCGCGCTGCACGTGCTGCTGGCCCGCGCCCGCACCGCGGCCGGCGCCTACCGGCCCGCCACCGCGCTGGGCGCCGGCCTCGTCGCGCTCGACGGCCCGGACGCCGCGCCGCCCGCGGCGGGCCAGACCGGCTACTGGACCGACGGCACCCGCGCGGCGGCGACGACCCTCAGCGCCGCGGGCCGGCCGCTGGTGATCCAGGACCTCGGCCGCGGCGTGCTGCGCACGAACGTCCTCGAGCAGAGCGACCCGCTCTCCGAGCTCCTCCCCGACCTGAACACCTTCTCCACCAAGCCGCCCACGTCGCCGGCGCGCGACCCGGAGGACGATCCCGGCGCCTCGCCGTACCGCGGTGAGCACGCGCTCACGCCGTCCGACGGCGTCCACGCCAGGGCGGACGGCCGCCGCCTCGCGGTCCGCTTCACCGGCCGCGCGGCCAAGACGCTCCGCGCGCTGGCCGGCCGCAAGGTCATGGTCCTCTGCCGCGTCCGTCCGCCCGCCTCGCCGTTCCCGCTCGGCCTCCGCGCGGCGGACTTCCACCGCGCCTGGACGCGCGTCCCGCGGCGCGGCGGGATCGTGCGGTTCACGCTCGCCGTCGCGCCGGCCGGCGTCTGCACCCTCGCCGACGACGGGACCACGATCGCCGAGGTGCCGGCCGACGCCACCGGCCGAGGCTGGCAGCAGGACCTGCACGCCCTCGGCCTGCTCGTCACCGACGACGCGGACGAGGACCGCTTCGCGCCCGCCGGGGCGACGGCCTACTGGCCGACCGCGACGGTCGTCGCGCACGGCCGCAAGGTCCTCGTCGCGATGGCCGGACCCGGCGCGCCCGTGCCGGTCGGCCGCGTCGGGGTGTGGACCGACGGCGCCCACCGCGCCGCCGAGGCGACCGTCTCGGCCTCGGGCCACCGCGCCTACCTGGTCGACGAGGGCGACGGCATGGTGCGCACGAACGTCTTCGGCCAGCTCGACCTGCTGACGCTGCTCGGCTCGGACTCCGGCGAGTAGCTCCTATATTGGAGGGAGCACCCGGCCGCGCCCCTCGCGCGGTCGCTGCGCATGCCCTACATGTCGCTCCGCCCCCTCCTCACCCACCTCGCCGACGACCCCAACGGCCCGCGCCTCGCGCGCGACGGCGGCCGCGCGTTCGTCTCCGCCTCCTACCGCCCGTACGTCATCGGCGCGCTGCTCGACGGCCTCGACGGGCCGATGGCGGGCCGGCCCGCGCTGGTCGTCGCGGCCGACGACCGCCAGGCGCGCGACCTCGCCGCCGACCTGCGCCACTGGCTCGCCCCGCGGCCGGTGCGCTTCTACCCGAGCCGCGGCGTCGCCTACGAGTCGCACCTCGCGCCGCCGCCGCACCTGGTCGGCCTGCGCGTCGCCGCGCTCGACGCGCTCCTCGCCGACTCCACGGCCGACGACGCCACCGAGCCGCCCGTCGTCGTCGTCTCCGCCGTCGCGCTCAGCGAGAAGGTCCCGGACCCCTCGCTGCGCCCCAAGTCCTTCTGGCTGCGCGTCGGCGACCTGCTGGACCTCGACGAGGTCTCCGCCGACCTCGTCGCCGCGGGCTACGAGCGCGTCGACCAGGTGGACGACCGCGGCCAGTTCGCGATCCGCGGCGGGATCCTCGACGTCTACCCGGCGACCGCCGACCACGCGGTCCGCGTCGACCTCTTCGACATCGAGATCGAGTCGCTGCGCGAGTTCTCGACCTTCACGCAGCGCTCCCTCCAGGAGCTGGCCGAGCTCGAGATCGCGCCCGCCGCCGAGCTCAACGCCCAGCACCGCGAGGCCGCCGAGATCGCCGCGGTCTCCGACGCCGAGGACCGCCCGGACGTCGCGGAGCTGCTGCCCGTCGGCCAGTTCCACGCGTTCCTCGACCTCGCGCCCTCAGGCGCCGCCGTCGTGATCGCCGAGGAGGCCGAGATCGGCTCCGCGCTGGCCGACAACTGGCAGGACGTCTGCGCCGCCTTCCACGCCACCGACGCGCACGACCTCTACGTCAAGCCCGAGACGGTCGAGGCCGCGCTCGACGCCCGCGCCCACGTCCGCCTGAGCGCGCTCTCCGGCGACCAGCCCTTCGAGTTCCGCGCCCAGGCCGCCGACCTCGGCGCCCGCTCGCTGCGCGAGGCCGAGCCGCAGCTCGAGAAGCAGCTGCGCGGCGGCTACCGCACGGTCGTCACCTGGCCGCAGCGCGGCCAGGGCGAGCGCACGGCCTACAACCTGGCCCGCCTGAAGGCGCGCTGGCTGGAGGACGACGGCGACACCGCGGAGCCCGGCGACCTGCGCTTCGCGATCGCCTCGCTGCGCGACGGCTTCATCGCCGCGGGCCCGCGCATCGCGGTCATCCCCGAGCACCGCCTCTTCCGCCGCCGCCGCGCCGAGCGCGCCGACGGCGTCAACGGCGCCCGCCGCCGCGGCGCGCTGCGCTCGTTCAGCGACCTGCGCACGGGCGAGCACGTCGTCCACGAGGACCACGGCGTCGCGCGCTTCGCGGGCTTCGAGACGAAGACCGTCGCGGGCGTCACCCGCGACTACCTGCAGCTCGAGTTCGCCGAGAGCAGCAAGGTCTTCATGCCGGTCGACCAGCTGGCGAAGATCTCGCGCTACCTCGGCGCGGGCTCCGGCGCGCCGACGCTGAGCAAGCTCGGCGGCAAGGCGTGGGAGACGATGAAGGCGCGCGCCCGCCGCGCCGCCCAGGAGCTCGCCGGCGAGCTGCTCAACCTCTACGCCGAGCGCCGCAAGCGCGCCGGGCACGCGTTCCCCGAGGACTCCGAGTGGCTGCGCGAGTTCGAGGAGAAGTTCCCCTTCACCGAGACCGCCGACCAGCGCGAGGCGATCGAGGTCGTCAAGGCCGACATGGAGCGCGAGACGCCGATGGACCGCCTGATCTGCGGCGACGTCGGCTACGGCAAGACCGAGGTCGCGCTGCGCGCCGCGTTCAAGGCCGCCGACGACGGCAAGCAGGTCCTCGTCCTCGCGCCGACGACGATCCTCGCCCAGCAGCACTACGGCAACTTCGCCGAGCGGCTGAAGGACTACCCCTTCACCGTCGACCACGTCTCGCGCTTCCGCACGGCCAAGGACCAGAAGGAGGTCGTCAAGGCCTTCAACGAGGGCCGCGTCGACATCCTGATCGGCACCCACCGCCTGCTCGGCCGCGACATGCGCGGCAAGGACATCGGGTTGATCGTCGTCGACGAGGAGCAGCGCTTCGGCGTCAAGCAGAAGGAGCTGCTGCGCCAGCTCAAGCTCAAGGTCGACGTCATCGCGATGTCCGCCACGCCGATCCCGCGCACGCTCCAGATGTCGATGGCGGGCATTCGCGACATCTCGGTCATCGAGACGCCGCCGGAGGGCCGCCGCCCGGTGAAGACCTACGTCGGCGAGTACGACGAGGAGCTCGTCAAGCAGGCGATCATGCGCGAGAAGGGGCGCGGGGGACAGGCGTTCTTCGTGCACAACCGCGTGGAGTCGATCGACGAGACCGCCGAGCGGCTGCGCGGCCTCTGCCCGGGCGTGAGCTTCGAGGTCGCCCACGGCCAGCTCGACGAGAAGGAGCTCGAGGAGCGGATGCTGAGCTTCCTGCGCGGCGACGCCGACGTCCTCGTCGCGACCTCGATCATCGAGTCGGGGATCGACATCCCCCAGGCGAACACCCTGATCGTCGAGCGCTCCGACATGTTCGGGCTCGCTCAGCTGTACCAGATCCGCGGGCGCGTGGGCCGCTCGCGCGAGAAGGCCTACGCCTACCTCCTCTACCCGGCGCACGCCGCGCTGACCGAGGAGGCGATGAAGCGGATGGCCGCGCTCAGCGACTACACCGAGCTCGGCGCGGGCTTCAAGATCGCGATGCGCGACCTCGAGATCCGCGGCGCCGGCAACCTGCTCGGCGACGAGCAGTCCGGCCACGTCGCCGCGCTCGGCTTCGAGCTCTACATGCAGATGCTCGACGAGGCGGTGCAGATGGCGTCGGAGAGCACCGAGGCCGACGAGCGCGAGCCCGTCCGCCTCGACGTCAACGTCGACGCCTACATCCCGGCCGACTACATCGCCTACGAGCAGGCGAAGATCGACGTCCACCGCCGCATCGCCGGCGCGCGCGAGGTCGCCGACCTCGGCGTCCTGCGCGACGAGCTGGAGGACCGCTTCGGCGAGATCCCGCAGCCGCTCTCGAACCTCCTCGCCCTCCAGCAGGCGCGGATCAAGCTCGGCCAGTCCGGCGTCCGGATGGTCACCTTCCGCGGCGACCGCCTCGCCGTGACGCCGATCGACCTCGAGTCCGGGGCGGCCGCGCGGCTCAAGGAGGCGCTGCCGGAGTCGACCTACGAACCCGGTCGATCGCAGCTTTCGGTAAGGGTTCCGGAGGATCCGGTCAAGCGCTTCCCGGCCGTCATCGCGGCGGCGGACGCCCTGCTGGCCGTGACCTCCGCGGCCGCGTAGTCCGTCGGAGGGCTGACGTCAATGTGCGGAGGCCTGCCAATTGGACACAGGTTTAAGGTCCCGTTCATACAGACCCTGGTAGCTTCCGCACCGCTATGACATCGCCTCGTCGGTTCTCGGCGCTCTTGGGCGCCTTTTTCGTGCTCCCCCTCGTCCTCGCCGCCTGTGGTGGCAGCAGCGTGCCCGGCAACGCCGTGGTCAAGATCGGCAGCGACTCGATCAAGACCTCGGAGTTCGACCACTGGCTCCAGGTCGCCGCGACCACGCAGCAGCAGCAGACGGGGGCCACGGGCAAGGCCCAGATCCCGCAGCCGCCGGAGTTCACGGCGTGCATCGCGAACAAGAAGAAGACGGCGACGAAGCCGGCCAAGGGCCAGCCGACGCCGACCGACGCGACCTACAAGGCGCAGTGCAAGCAGGAGTACACGGCGCTGCGCGACCAGGTCATGCAGTTCCTGATCTCCTCCGCGTGGATCGAGGGCGAGTCGCACGACCGCGGCGTCAAGCTCAGCGACACCGACGTGAAGAAGGACTTCGACAAGCAGCGCCAGCAGAGCTTCCCGCAGGACAAGGACTACACGGCGTTCCTGAAGTCCTCCGGCTACGTGCAGGAGGACCTGCTCTACCGGATCAAGGTCCAGAGCCTCTCGCAGAAGCTGCGCACCGCGATCCTCAAGGGCACCGACAAGGTCACCGACGCGCAGATCGCCGCCTACTACAACAAGAACAAGTCGCGGTTCGCCGTCCCCGAGAAGCGCGACCTGCGGATCGTGCTGACGAAGACCGAGGCCCAGGCCAACAAGGCCAAGGCGGCGCTCGACGGCGGCCAGTCGTTCAAGACGGTCGCGGCCAAGTACTCGATCGACCAGGGCACGCGCGACAACGGCGGCCTCCTCGCCGCGGTCCCGAAGGGCCAGCAGGAGAAGGCGCTCGACGACGCCACCTTCAAGGCCGCCAAGGGCAAGATCGGCGGCCCGGTCAAGACGCAGTTCGGCTACTACGTCTTCGAGGTCGCCAAGATCACGCCCGGCTCGCAGCAGTCGCTCGCGCAGGCGAAGGCCTCCATCAAGCAGCTGCTCGTCAGCCAGCAGCAGCAGACGAAGCTCGACGCGTTCGTGAAGGACTTCCAGAAGAAGTGGAAGAGCCGCACCGAGTGCCAGAAGGGCTACCAGACGTCCGACTGCGACAACGCCCCGAAGGCCACGGCGACGACCGCCACGACGGCCACGGTCGCCACGCCGCAGACGTCGACCGGGACCACGACCGCCAAGTAGGACGGGTAGCCTGCGGCGGGTGTCAGATCCGACGCCCGCCGCTGCTGCCGCCGCCGCCGCGATCGAGCAGCTCGACGCGCTGACGCGGCGCCTGCGGGTCGAGTGCCCGTGGGACCGCGAGCAGGACGAGCGCACGATCGTCCCGCACACGCTCGAGGAGGCCTACGAGCTGGCCGACGCGGCCCACCGCCGCGACGACGCCAAGCTCCTCGACGAGCTCGGCGACGTGCTCTTCCAGGTCCACTTCCTGTCGCTGCTGCTCGAGGAGCGCGGCGCGGGCTCGCTCGCGCAGGTCGCCGAGCACGTCCGCCAGAAGCTGATCCGCCGCCATCCCCACGTCTTCGGGGAGGTCGAGGTCGAGAACGCCGGCGAGGTCCTGGCCAACTGGGACCAGATCAAGTCGACCGAGGACGGCCGCGAGCCCGGGATCTTCGGCGAGGTGCCGGAGAACCTGCCCTCGCTGCTCTACGCCCGCAAGGTCCAGCGGCGCACCGCGTCGACCGGCTTCGACCTGGACGCCCCGCCCTACGACGCCGTCCACGGCATGCTCGAGGAGCTCGAGGCCGCCGGCGATCCGGATGCCCGCCACGCCGCCGCAGGCGACCTGCTCTTCGCCGCGGTCAACGTCGCGCGCAAGCTCAAGGTCGACCCGGAGATCGCGCTGCGGTCCTCGGCCGATAGGTTCCGCGCGCGCGTCGAGGCCGCCGAGCGGCTCGCGGAGGCCGACGGCACGCCCTGGAACGAGCTGGCGACCGATCGCCAGGTCACCTACTACGCGCAGGCCCGACTCCAAGAAGAGGAATGACCCGACTGCCATGAGCGCCATCGAACGCGTCCACGCCCGCCAGATCCTCGACTCGCGGGGCAACCCGACGGTCGAGGTCGAGCTCGCCCTGCGCTCCGGCGCGACGGGCCGCGCCGCCGTCCCGTCCGGCGCCTCGACCGGCGAGTTCGAGGCGACCGAGCTGCGCGACGGCGGCCCGGAGTACCTCGGCAAGGGCGTCACCCAGGCCGTCGGCAACGTCAACGGCGAGATCGCCGAGGCGATCGCGGGCCTCGACGCGACCGACCAGGAGGGGCTCGACGGCAAGCTGATCGAGCTCGACGGCACGCCGAACAAGTCGCGCCTGGGCGCGAACGCGATCCTCGGCGTCTCGCTCGCCGCCGCCCACGCGGCCGCGGCCGAGGAGGGCCTGCCGCTGTGGCGCTACCTCGGCGGCGAGGGCGCGCACGTCCTGCCCGTGCCGATGATGAACGTGCTCAACGGCGGCGCGCACGCCGACAACTCGGTGGACTTCCAGGAGTTCATGATCGTGCCGGTCGGCGCGTCCTCCTTCCGCGAGGGCCTGCGCTACGGCGCCGAGGTCTTCCACGCGCTGAAGAAGACGCTGCACGACCGCAAGCTCGGCACGACGGTCGGCGACGAGGGCGGCTTCGCCCCGAACCTCGAGTCCAACGAGGCGGCGCTCGAGCTGCTCGTCGCGGGCATCGAGGCGTCCGGCTACACGCCGGGCGAGGACATCGCGATCGCGCTCGACCCCGCGACCTCGGAGATCCACGAGGCGGGCGTCTACGACCTCGAGCACGAGGGCCGCAAGCTCAGCTCGGTGGAGCTCGCCGACTACTGGTCGGTGCTCGCCGGCAAGTACCCGATCCTCTCGATCGAGGACGGCATGGACGAGGAGGACTGGGACGGCTGGAAGGCGCTCACCGAGAAGATCGGCGACACGGTCCAGCTCGTCGGCGACGACCTCTTCGTGACGAACGTCGAGCGGCTGCGGCGCGGCATCGACCTCGGGGTCGGCAACTCGATCCTCATCAAGGTCAACCAGATCGGCACGCTGACCGAGACGCTCGCCGCGATCGCCATGGCGCGCGAGGCGGGCTACACCGCGGTCATGTCGCACCGCTCCGGCGAGACCGAGGACGTGACGATCGCCGACCTCGCGGTGGCGACCGGCTGCGGCCAGATCAAGACCGGCGCGCCGTCGCGCTCCGATCGCGTGGCGAAGTACAACCAGCTGCTCCGGATCGAGGAGGCCCTCGGGGCCGACGCGACCTACCCGGGGCGGTCGGTCTTCCGCTCGTAGGCCGTCCGCGGTCCTCCGCGGGGACTGTCCCCCAACACGGTTGGGGGACAGTCCCCGCGCCGGAGGCGGCGCCCGACGGCGCGTGGGCGATCTCGTCCATGCGCCGAGTCGGGCAGGAACGGGGGCGCGCGACGCGAACGGGCCTGTAGATGTCCCCAGCCCGCCAGTCCGCGGCGCACGCGCGCTCCCGCCCCTCCACGGCGCCCCCTCCGCGCCAGCGACCGCGCGTCGTCGTGGGCGGCGGCCGGGCGATCCGCTGGGACCGCGTCGGGCGCGTCGCGCTCCTGGTGGTCCTGCTCGGCGTCGTCGCGCTCTACGTCGGGCCGTCGATCAGCTTCTTCCACACCTACCGCGAGGCGAAGGCGCGCCGCGGCGAGGTCAGCGCGCTGCAGGCCGAGAACAAGCGCCTGCGGGCCCGCCGCACGGCGCTGAAGAGCCCGGCGACGCTGGAGCGGGAGGGGCGTCGCCTGGGCCTCGTCAAACCCGGCGAGCGGCCGTTCATCGTGAAGGGCCTGCCCGGCGACAAGTAGTCCCCGCCGCGACGCTAGCCTGGGCTCCGTGGCCCAGTTCGAGACGTCGATGTGGCAGTGGAAGGAGGGGGAGCGCCGCGTGAGCGACGCCCTCCCGGACGAGCGGATGGCGATGGACCGCGTGGTCGAGGCCGTCCTCGCGGAGCTGCGGCGCCGCCTCGGCGGGCCGTTCACCATCGACGAGCTCGTCGACCTCTACGACCAGGGCACCGCGTGGTGCACGGAGATCGCCTACAAGGTGGCCCCGGGCGCGCCGTGGGCGTGGGACGCGCGGACGACCGCCGACGCCGCCTTCGGCCGCTACGTCCGCCTCGCCTCCGACTACGCGGGCGGCCGCCGGCTGGACCCGCGGCCGGCGGACTGAGCGCGCGCAGCCGCGCCCCACGCGGGACCTGCCCCGCGCCGCCCCTCAGGCCGCGCCCGGCCCCGACGTCTGCGGCATCCGCGCGAAGCGGAGGTGCACCCCGAGCTCGCCCGCCGTCGCGTAGCCGAGCCGCGCGTAGAGCTCCTGCGGCCAGTCGCTCGCGTCGGCGACGATGAACAGCAGCGCCGGGTCGGCGGCGAGCGCCGCCCGCGTCGCCGCCGCGACGACCGCGCGCCCGTAGCCGCGGCCGCGGTGCTCGGCGAGGCAGACGACGTCCTCGACCTGCGCCTCGTCGCCGCGCGTCCACAGCCGCGCCCAGGCCACGACGTCCTCGCCGTCGCAGACCGCGAAGCGCCGCTCCCGCGCGCCGCCGGGCCCGTAGGTGCGGTGGTGCTCCAGCAGGTGGCGGCGCGTCCGCGCGTCGCGCCCGTAGGGCGTGTCGCGGTCGGTCCGCAGGTAGCGGTCGCTCGCGGCGAGCACGGCGTCGATCCCGACCTCGACGACCTCCACGCCCGGCACCGCGTCCGGCGTCGCCGCGCGGCCCGCGTGGAGCTGGAAGACGTGGCGGCTCGCGTCGTAGCCGAGGCGGACGAGGTCGTCGCCCAGCCGCGCCTGCGCCGGCGGCTCGAGCAGCAGCCTGCGGTGCGCCATGTCGTGGCCGCCGAGCAGGCGCTCGGCGTGGCCGTCGAGCTGCGCGGCGCTCAGGCCGCCGGCGTCGCCGACGGCCCAGAGGAGGTTGCGGTCGTAGCAGCGGTCGAGCTCGGGGGAGAGGAACGCCTGGCCCCACGCGCCCGTGATCGTGCGCCCGACGGCGCCGTGCATGGCACGTTCGAACGCGAAGGCGCGGTGCAGGCCGTCGCGGGTCATCGGTCGTGCGCGCGCTCGAAGGCGAACGCGCGAGCGACGCCGGGGTGCTCAGCCGGCTTCGTCGTCGGAGTCGGCCGCATCGGCGCCGACCCGCTTGATGACGATCTGGTCGGCCTCGATCGTGACCTCGACCTGGCGGTGGCCCGCCCAGTGCTCGGCGTAGACGCCGTCGTCGGCGATCGCCGGGTCGAGCCAGAGGCCGTAGCCCTCTTCGCCATGGTCGAAGGTGCCCTCGTACGCGGCGCCCTTCTTGGCGCCGGCGCCGGTGCGGGCGCGACCCCGGCCGCCGCGGCGGCCGCGGCGGCGCTTCGGCGCGCCGTCCTCGTCGGTGGCGTCCTCGGCGGGCTCGTCCTCGTCCTCGCCGGCCTCGGCCTTGCGGGCGGCCTCGGCCTCGAGCTCGGCGGCGATCAGCGCGTCGTCCTCGGCGCGCAGGTCGATCTCGTCGTCGAAGTCGACCCCCGGCGCCTCGGTGGACTCGCCGTCCGGCAGCAGGTCGTTCTCCTTCTTGAAGGCTTCGATCTGCTGGACGGTGACTTCCAGCTGATGAGCGACCCATGCGTCGGTGCGCCCTTGGCGCACCCACGTCCGGATCTGGTTCAGATGAGGGCGGAGCGATCGTCTGGCCATGCGAAGGAGGCCATCCTAGTCGACAGTCCGGGCGGTACGTCGGCCGCGTGCGTCAGGCTGCCGTCCGATGCCCGACCTCGGCCATGAGACTTCGCACAGGCTTCCGGGGCAAGGTTCGCCGTTCGACGACGTTCCCGCAATTTGATGGTTTCACCCCGCTTGCATGTGGGCAACGGCCCTGCGAGACTCGATCGCCCGGTGGCAGGGACGTTGGGAGGCGTCCAACCATGCTCGTACTGACACGAAAGTCCAACCAGAGCATCATGATCGGAGACGACATCGAAGTCTCCGTCCTCTCCATCATGGGCGAGAAGGTCCGCATCGGGATCCAGGCTCCGCGCGACATCCCCGTCTTCCGCAAAGAGGTCTACCTGGAGATCCAGCAGGAGCGCGCCGGTGCCGCCGACGGCGCCGCGCAGGACACGCAGGCGAGCGTCCGCGGCGAGGTCGACGAGGCCCTCCGCAAGCTCGGCACCGCCGCCGAGTAGCGCGCCACGCGCGCCGGGCGTCAGCCCATCACGTAGTAGAGCGTCTCGAACATCGCGACCGTCACCAGGACGGCCGTGGCGACGAGGATCAGGTAGAGCAGCCCGAAGCGCATCGACCCGCGCTTGTGGGTCTTCTCCAGGTGCCGCCTGCGCGCCCGCTGCTCGACCTCGCGCCGCAGGCGGTCGGCCTGCTCGCGGTCCTGCTCGATCTCGTCGACGAGCGCCCGTTCCAGCTGGGCGAGGCTTTGACGCATGCGCATCGGCGATCAGAGGCTACCGGGCGCACGCGCTCCACAACCCGCGCCCCGCGTCGCGCGCCTGACCGGCGAGCGCGGCGAACCGCGCCGCGAAGCGGGTGTTCGGCGCGATGCTCAGCGTCCGCGCGAAGCCGCCGCGGAGGAGCGCGGCGTTGACGAAGAGCCCGTCGGCGCTGCGGTGGACGTAGGCCAGCAGCCGCCCGTAGCGGTCGCGCGCCTCGGCGCCCACCACCAGCCGGACGCCCTGGCCGTCGAGCAGCCGGTGCGTCTCCGCCGACGCGCGCCGGCCGAAGCACTGCACCGGGGCGCCGGGCTTGACGGTCTCGGGCGTGTCGATCCCGATCAGGCGCACGCGCTCGCGCGCGCCGCCGGCGCCGCCGAGCGCTACGAGCAGCGTGTCGCCGTCGACCACGCGGACCACCTGCGCGGTCCGCGTGGCGCCGGGCGGCGGCGGCGCGGCGTCGTCGTCCCCCGCGCGCCGCGTGGACTGCCAGGCGGCGAGGAGGAGGACGACGACGAGGACCCAGGGCAGCGTGCGGCGCATCGGCCGCCGACCCTAGGCCCGGCGCGGACGCGACGGGTGCGAAGACGCACATCCGTCACGCCCGCGCCGCAGGAGCTACGCGATCGTGACCTCGTCGGAGAGGTAGACGTCCTGGATCGCGTTCAGCAGCTCGATGCCCTCGGCCGTCGGGCGCTGGAACGCCTTGCGGCCGGAGATCAGGCCCGTGCCGCCCGCGCGCTTGTTGATGACCGCGGTGCGCACCGCCTCGGCGAGGTCGGTCGCGCCCGAGGAGGCGCCGCCGCTGTTGATCAGCGGCGCGCGGCCCGCGTAGCAGTTGACCAGCTGGTAGCGGGTCAGGTCGATCGGGTTGTCGGTCGTCAGCTTCTCGTAGACCAGCTTGTTGGTCTTGCCGTAGCCGCCGGTGCCGAGGTCGTTGAGCGCGTTGTAGCCGCCGTTGGTCTCCGGCAGCTTCTGCTTGATGATGTCGGCCTGGATCGTGACGCCGAGGTGGTTGGCCTGGCCCGTCAGGTCCGCGGCGAGGTGGTAGTCCACGTCGCCCTGCTTGAAGTCCGGGTTGCGCAGGTAGCACCAGAGGACGGTGAACATCCCGAGGCGGTGGGCCTCCTCGAACGCCCGGGCGACCTCCACGATCTGGCGGTCGCTGTTCTCCGAGCCGAAGTAGATCGTCGCGCCGACGCCGGCCGCGCCCATGTCGGCGGCCCGCTGGGCCGAGGCGAACATGATCTGGTCCGCGCCGTTGGGGTAGGTCAGCAGCTCGTTGTGGTTGAGCTTGACGATGAACGGGAGCTTGTGCGCCCACTTGCGGCCGACCGCGCCGAGGACGCCGACCGTCGAGGCGACGGCGTTGCAGCCGCCCTCGTAGGCGAGCTCCACGATGTGCTCGGGATCGAAGTACTTGGGGTTCGGCGCGAAGCTCGCGCCGGCCGAGTGCTCGATGCCCTGGTCGACCGGCAGGATCGACACGTAGCCGGTGCCGGCGAGGCGCCCCTGGTGGAACAGCCACTGCAGGTTGCGCAGGACCGTCGCCGAGCGATCGGTGTCCCGGAAGATCCGGTCGACGAAGTCCGGGCCCGGCAGGTGCAGCTCGGCCGCGTCGATGGTGGTGCTGCGATGGTTCAGGAGCGTGTCGGCCTCGTCGCCGAGCAGCTCCTCGAGACGCGATCCGCTGAGCACGTCGGTGGTCACTGTCAGACCTCCAAAAGAGTCATGGCTTGGACTCCTGATCATAGGCGTCGGTAGGGTGCGGCGGCAGATGGAGCATCACTTCACCGGGCCGAGCTACACGATCGGCATCGAAGAGGAGCTGATGATCGTCGACGCCGACTCCTACGAGCTGGTCAACGCGATCGAGTCCCTGCTCGAGGACGCCCCGAACGACGTCACGGCCGGCGAGATCAAGCCCGAGCTCATGGAGTCCGTGCTCGAGATCGCCACCCGTCCGGTCGCGAACACGGCCGAGGCCGGCGCGCAGCTGCGCGCGCTGCGCCGCCAGGTCCACGACACGGCCGCGCTCCGGGGGCTGACGATCGGCAGCGCCGGGACGCACCCGTTCGCGCTGTGGGAGGACCAGCGCATCGCCTCGCGCCTGCGCTACCGCGAGCTCGTCAATGCGCTCCGCTTCGTCGCGCGCCAGGAGCTGATCTTCGGGCTCCACGTCCACGTCGGCCTCGACGACCCCGACAAGGCGATCCACGTCGCCAACGGGATGCGCGTCCACCTCCCGGTCCTCCTCGCGCTGAGCGCCAACTCGCCGTTCTGGCGCGGCGACGGCACCGGCATGGCCAGCACGCGCCTGCCGATCTTCCGCGCCTTCCCGCGCGTGGGCGTCCCGCCGAGCTACCGCGACTGGGCCGACTACGAGCGCCAGATCGAGTTCATGGTCTCGAGCGGCGTGATGGAGGACTACACCTACCTCTGGTACGACGTCCGGCCGCACCCGAAGCTCGGCACCGTCGAGATCCGCGCCTGCGACGCGCAGACCCGCGTCGAGCACACGCTCGGCCTGGCCGCGCTGATCCAGGCGATGGTCAAGGAGCTCGCCGAGCACTTCGACGAGGGCAAGCACCTCGGCGAGTACCCGTGGCAGATGCTCGACGAGAACCGCTGGCTGGCCGCGCGCCACGGGCTCAGCGGCGAGCTCGTCGACCTCCCGACCAGCGGCCGCGTCGCGACCAAGGCGCTGGCCCGCCGGCTGCTCGACCGCCTGCGCGAGCACGCGCAGGACCTCGGGTCCGCCGCCGAGCTCGACGGCATCGAGGACCTCCTCGCGCGCGGCAACGGCGCGGCCCGCCAGGTGGTCGTCTACGAGGCCAACCACGACCTCCGCGAGGTCATGGCCGAGGTCGTCGCCGCGACCTCCGGCGACGGCGACACCGAGTTCTGAGCGACGAGTTCCGCAGGCCGCTCACCGGTGGCGCTCGCGGGGGCCTAGAATCGAATCGAGATGGCCGGGACGCCCGACCTGTTCGTGGTCTGCAAGAAGTGCGGGTCTGAGGTCAGCCCGTACATCACCGAGTGCCCGTACTGCGGGACCCGGCTGCGGAAGCGAGCCCCGAAGATCGAACGCCGCGGGGGCGAGGCCGCTCCGCGCCCGCAGCGCCGCGCCGTCCGGCCGACGCTCAGCCCGCTGCGCACGAACGAGATCCCCGGCATCCGCGGCGACCCGACCGGCCGCCCGAACGCCACCTACGCGCTGCTGCTGCTCTCGCTGGTCGGGTTCCTCGTCCTGCCGTTCGTCGCCGACCGCGACCTCGGCCTCGTCGACCTCCACAGCGACGCCTGGAAGTACGTCGTGCCGGCGTTCGTCTACCCGAACGCGTGGTACCAGCTGGCGACGCTGCTGGCGATCGGCGTCTTCGGCTGGCGCCTCGAGCTGCGCCACGGCCCCGTCCTCGTCGTCGCGCTCTTCGTCGCCTGCGGCCTCGGCGGCAACGCGATCGCCGCCGCGGTCAACGTCGACGACTACATCTTCGGCGCCCCGGGCGCGGCGCTCGGGATGCTCGCCGCGTGGGCGCTGCCCGACATCGTGCGCGCGCGCCGCGGCGTCGAGCACGACGGCGACCTCCTCGGCGCCGCGGTGATCGGCGTGACCGTCGCGGTCATGCCGGCCGTCGTCTACGGCGCGAGCGCCATCGCCGGGTTCGCGGGCCTGCTGCTCGGCGCGCTGGCCGGCCTCATGCTGCTCCGCACGACCGACACGCATCGGTAGGCGGAAGCGATCACGGCCGCGGCGGGCCACCGGCTAGTCTGGCCTGACGTGCCCGACCGCCGCTTCACCGCCGAGCAGGTCGACGCCGCCGTCGCGGCGCTGACCACCGACCCCGAGCGGTTCGTCCACGCGCAGGAGATCGTCACCCACGCCGCTCCGGGCCTGCAGCGCGTCCTCAACGAGGCGCTGTCGGCCGGAGGCTGGTTCGGGGAGGCCCACGAGGCCCAGATCACCGGCGTCGCGCAGACGGCCGACGGCCCGGAGCGCGAGTCCGCGCTCCGCGTCCTGATCGCCGAGGAGACGCGCCTGAGCATGCTCGTGGGCGTCGCCGTGGGGCTCGAGCTGGCACGCGAGTTGTTCGACGAGCAGACCGACGAAGCAGAGGAGACGACGTAGATGCAGATCAAGTTCCTGGGCCATGCCGCGTTCGCGCTGGAGCACGACGGCAAGACGGTGCTCATCGACCCGTTCCTCACCGGCAACCCGAAGGCGGCCGCGAGCGCCGACGAGGTCGAGGCCGACGCGATCCTCCTGACGCACGGCCACGGCGACCACATCGGCGACACGGTCGCGATCGCCCAGCGCACGGGCGCGACGGTCGTCGCGATCGTCGAGCTCGCGGAGGAGCTGAAGGCCGCGGGCGTCGAGAAGGTCGTCGACCCCAACATCGGCGGCACCGCCGACCTCGGCTTCGTCACCGCGCGGCTGACGCCGGCGTGGCACACGTCCACGACGCCGGGCGGGACGGTCAGCACGCCGGCCGGCTTCGTCATCGAGATGGGCGGCAAGCGCATCTACAACGTCGGCGACACGGGGCTCTTCAGCGACCTCGCGCTCCCGGCCAAGCGCGGCCACATCGACCTGGCGATCGTCCCGATCGGCGGCCACTACACGATGGACCGCTTCGACGCGGTCGTCGCGGCCGAGCTGATCAAGGCCGACCAGATCATCCCCGCGCACTACGGGACGTTCCCGCCCATCGAGACCGACGCGCAGGCGTTCAAGTCCGACGTCCAGGACGCGGGCTTCGCCGAGGTCGTCGTGCTCGAGCCGGGCGAGAGCCACACGCTGCGATGACCCACGCGGTCGTCCTGATCGAGGCCGAGCGCGACGCGCTGTCGACGCTCGGCGGCGCGCTCGCGGGCCTCGACGGGGTGGCCGAGGCCTACTCCGTCACCGGTGAGTGGGACTTCGTGGCGGTCGTGCGCGTGCCGCGCCACGAGCAGCTGGCGGAGGTCATCACCGGCCAGCTCGTGAAGCTCGACGGCGTGAGCCGCACGCAGACGATGGTCGCGTTCGAGGTGTTCTCCGAGCACGACCTCGAGGCGATGTTCTCGATCGGCCAGTGAGGCGCAGCGGCGCAGCGCTGGCGGCGGTGCTCGCGCTGGGGGGCGCGGGCGCGATGGCCGCCGCGACGGGCTGCGGGGGCGACGACGGGCCGACCTCGGCCACCGTCGTGCAGGGCTCGACGACGGCGGTCGCGCCCTCGACCGGGCCGGACGCGACGGTGCCGACGACCACGACCGCGGCGCCGCCGTCCAGCGCCGCGCCGTCGTCGACCACCACCGACCCCACCGCGACGACCGGCGTCCCGACGGGCGGCGTGCAGACCACGACCGCGCCGGACACCGGCGGCGCGTCCGCGGGCGGCGAGGAGGGCGAGGGCGGCGGCGGCGACGAGGAGGCCACGCGCGTCCCGGTCGCGCTGACCGCCGACGGCGGCGCGCTCTCGCCGACGATCGTGACGATCCCGGCCTTCCTGGCGATCGAGCTGCGCGTCGAGAACCGGGGCGCCGCCGAGAAGCTCACGATCTCCACGCCGGGCGGCGGCACGCTCGCCGTGCCCGCGGGGCGGACGACGACCAGGCGGCTGACCGGGCTGAAGCCCGGCGACTACGCGGTGACCACGGCGGGCGGCGGCAAGACGACGCTGCACGTGGTCAACGGCGGCGACCCCGGGCCCTAGACTCAGCGCTCGATGTCCGCCGTCCGCTCCGAGCTCGGCCCGACGCTGCCCGCGCTGCTGGGGCCGCGCGTGCGCGCGCTGCCGCCGGCGGTCCGCCTGGGCCTCGCCGCCCTGCTCGGCGCGCTCCTCGTCCTGCTCGCCTACGCGCTCTTCCTGCGCGGCGACAGCCCGACCGCGAAGAAGCGCGTCGTGCTCGTGCGCACGCCGGTCGCCTTCAACTTCGTCTACCGCGCGCCGTTCGCGCGCGAGGCGCCGCAGGGCGCCGAGCTGGCGCGGGTCGGCAGCAAGGTCCAGACCTTCGCGGTCCGCGAGCTGAAGCTGCCCGCCTACCCCGGCGACGCCGCGGGCTTCCTGCCGCTCTACGCCGCCCAGCAGGAGGCGCAGATGGCGCGCGAGTACCCGGACTTCGTCTGGCGCTCCGACGGCCGCGCGAACATCAACAAGCAGCAGGGCTTCGAGATCGTCTTCCAGTACCGCGGCCCGGACGGGGCGAAGACCTACGGGCGCCGGATCCTGCTGCTGCCCAACGTCCTCTCGCGCGAGGGCGCCGACATCCGGATCACCGCGCCGCGCTCGCCCGCGATCGTGCGCGCCGACGACGTCGGCCACAACGGCGGCCTGAAGACCGCGCTGCGGTCGTTCCGCTTCGGGACCGAGCGCCCGTGAGCGACGCCGACGCCATCACCTTCGACGACTTCGCCAAGGTCGACGTGCGCGTCGGGCGGATCGTCGACGTCGAGGACTTCCCGGAGGCGCGCAAGCCCGCGTGGAAGCTCCGCATCGACTTCGGCCCGGAGATCGGCGAGAAGCGCTCCTCGGCGCAGATCACCAACTACGCGCGCGAGGAGCTGGAGGGCCGGCTCGTCCTCGCCGTCGTGAACTTCCCGCCGCGCCAGATCGGCCCGGTGCGCTCCGAGGTCCTGACGCTCGGCACGTACCGCGACGACGTCGTGCTGCTCGTCGACCCGGGCGCGGACGCGCAGCCGGGCGACCGCCTCGGCTGAGGCGCGGCTAGCTCGCCGGGACGGTCGAGCTCGCCGGCACGGGGTCGGCGCTCGGCGCCGTCGTGGACGGCTGCGCGGGCGCCGGGTCGGCCGGCGGCGCGGACTGGGCGGGCTCGGCGGGCGCCGTCGTGGGCGGCGCGCTCGCGGACGGCGCCTCGGCCGGCGGCGCCGTGGTCGTCTCGGCGGGGGCCGGGGTGGTGGAGGCCGGCGGCGCGGACTGCGCGGGCTGCGGGACGATCGTCGTGATGGGGGACGGCGGCGCGGTCGTGGTCGTCGTGCCGTCCGGGGCGGTGCCGTCCTGCTCGGGCAGGCGCGTGTTGTCGTAGCCCTCCTGCGTGCCGGCGGGGACCGTGGAGGACGGGACGGTCGCGGTCGCGGGCGTGTCGGCCGCGGGCGTCGCCGGGACGGTCGTCGAGGCCGGGACGCCGGTGGTGCCGTGGGTCGCGGCGCGGTCGTCGGTCGCGGTGGCGGAGACCGGCGCCTCCTGCGGCTTGGAGCTCACGGCGACCGGCGCGGGCGCCTGGGCGGCGGCCCGCGGCGCGGCGGCGCGCGGGGCGGCCGCGACGGCCTGCGCGGGCGCGAGCTGGCGCTGGAGGCGGTGGTGCTGGACGTGGTCGACCTCGGCCACGCCGGTCGTGACGATCGCGACGGCGGCCAGGCCGGCCGCGGCCTTCGTCGCCACGGCGCCGATGCCCGCCGAGAGCGCGCTGCCCGCGGTGGCGCCGCCGACGGTCGCGCCGCCCGTGGCCGCGGCGCCGCCCGCGGCCGCCCCGGCGCTCGAGGCGCCCTGGGCGAGGACGAACTTCTTGAGCAGGAGCAGCGGCCCGACCGGGAAGGCGGCGGCGAGCGCCTTGTTGGTCTGCTTGAGCTGCTTCTTGAACGCGCCGCAGCGCTGGCAGCCGCGCACGTGGCGGCGGACCGGCGCGCTGATGCGCGCGAGGCCCTCGGCCCACTCGCCGAGCTCGCCGCGGACCTCGTCGCAGGTGAGCCGGCGCGCCTCGGCCGCCTCGGCGAGCGAGACGCGGGCGCGCACGAGCAGCGACTTCACCGACGGGACCGTGGTCTCCATCGCCTCGGCGATCTGCTCGTAGCTCAGCGCGTCGATCTCGCGCAGCAGCAGCGCGGTGCGCTGCGTCTCGGCCAGCGTCTGCACGTCGGCGACGAGCTGGCGGAAGTCCTCGCGGTCGTCGACCTTGTCGGCGGTCGTCGTGCCGTGCTCGGCGAGGTGGATGTCCATCGAGTCGACCCCGATGGCAGTCTGCTTGCGCAGGTGGTTCAGGCAGCGGTTGCGCGCGATCCGGTAGAGCCACGGCCGCACGTTGATCGCGCGGTCGTCGGCGAGCATCGCGTTGAAGGCGGCGGCGAAGACCTCCTGCAGCACGTCCTCGGCGTCCTCGCGCGAGGAGAGCATGTGGCGGCAGAACGCGAGCAGCCGCGACTGGTACCGCGCGACGAGCGCCTCGTAGGCGGCCTGGTTGCCGCGGCGGGTGAGCGCGACCAGCCGCTCGTCGCCCTGCAGGCGCAGCAGCGGCGTCGGGCCGCGGAGGCTCGCGGCCGGGGAATGTCTGAGGGCTGAGACTTCCACCGTCGTTCCTGGAACTCCCGAAGGGCGTCCGAGTTGCGGGTTCCCAGTCTAGGAAGACGGAGGTACGCTGCCGCAAGACCCCGCCCGGGTGGTGGAACTGGTCAGACACGGCCGGCTTAAACCCGGCTGCCCGCAAGGGCATGGGGGTTCGAGTCCCTCCCCGGGCATGGCGCGGCAGGGCTCGTGCGAGCGCGCCGCTTGCGCGACGCGCTCGCACGCCCCACTCGGGCGGTGCTAGGCCACCGGCGTCTCGCGCACCGCGCCGGGCGCCAGGGCGTCCAGCAGCAGGTCCGCGATCTCCTGATCGCCGGTGATCTCCAGCTCGGTGCGCGACGCGTCGGGCCCGAGGGCCTCGACCCACGCGCGCTCCGGGCCGGCGATGCGCGCGTCGGCCTCGGGGGCCGAGCGCTCCGCCAGCTCCATCCGGCCGCGACGGGCCGTCAGGACGTAGCGCTTCATGTCGCCGGCGCGCCGGACGACCGTGATCTCGACCATGCCGTCGATCTCGCCCGGCAGGGTCAGGCCCGGCACCGTGCGCAGGATCGCGCCGACGTCGACCGACTCGTCCGGACGCGGCGGGGACCAGGCCCAGCGCGCGCCCCAGCGGGCGAGCGCGCCGACGACGGGCAGCAGATCGCGTGCCCGCTCGGTGAGCTCGTAGTCCACGCGCGGCGGGACCTCGCGGTAGCGCTGGCGCGTCAGCAGGCCGTCGGCGACCATGCGGTTGAGGCGGGATCGCAGCTGCTCGGTCGAGATGCCGGGAAGGACCCGCTGCAGCTCGACGAAGCGGCGTGGCCCGGCGACGAGGTCGCGGACGATCAACAACGTCCACTTGTCGCCAACCAGGTCGAGAGCGCGAGCGTCAGGCGCCCACTGGTTGTACGGGTGCCGCTTGGGGGGTGGAACGGAGGGAATGGCTGCCTCCCTTGAGACCGCGTAGATAGGACGGACCCCTCAGCCACCACCGAGGATACCCAGGTCCGCGTGCAGACGCGCCGTTTTTCGGCGGACATGGACGTCCGTTTGACGCGGTGGCGGTGAGTTGCTCCTGCATCTGGGATGACGATCGGTCCGGAACCCGGAACATTGCCAGAACATGCTCAACGCGTCACCCCGGTTCGTCCTCCGGGACACCCACGCGGGTGGTCGCTGGCGCCCCGGCGTTCGGTTCTGCCGGACCGGCAGGGGGAAGCGGCCGTTAACGCGCCGCGCACCGCGGCGGCCGGGGACCGCGCGGTGCGCGTGCGCAGCATTTGGAGTCGGCCTAGATGTTCACGAGGCCGGCGAGGATCTGCTCGTCGTAGACGTCCTCCTCCTGGCCCAGGTGCAGCGCCGCCGCGGGCGCCAGCATCGGGTAGGTCGCGTCCTGCTCGGCGGCGATGGCCGCGAAGCGACGGGTGGGCACGCTCTGCTCCTGCGCGGTCGACAGGTCCTTCTCGAAGCGGGCGTCCATAGGACTCCTCTCCTCATCGGGTGCCTTCCCCAACTGTTCTACGCCGATCGCGCGGGATTGCAACCTGGTGATGTCAGACCGTCGCCCCTGCGGGTCGTCTTCATAGGAAGCCTCTGAAGATCCGGCGGCGCGTTGTATGACCCGCGGGCTGGTGCCGGCGGCGCCCGGAGGCGAGGATGTCGGGCGATGAGCACCGAGACGGAGCAGGCCACGCGCCTCCACGGGGGGCGCCTGATCGCCCGCCGCCTGAAGGCCCACGGCGTCACGAAGCTGTTCACGCTCTCGGGCGGGCACATCTTCTCGATCTACGACGGCTGCCGCGCGGAGGGGATCGACATCGTCGACACCCGCCACGAGCAGGCGGCGACGTTCGCGGCCGAGGGCTGGGCGAAGGTCACGCGGACGCCGGGCGTCGCCGCGCTGACCGCGGGCCCGGGCGTCACCAACGGGATGAGCGCGATCGCGAGCGCGCAGCAGTCCGCCTCGCCGATCGTCGTGCTCGGCGGCCGCGCGCCGGCGATGCGCTGGGGGATGGGCTCGCTGCAGGAGATCGACCACGTCCCGTTCGTCGCGCCGCTCACGAAGCTGGCGGCGACCGCGGGCTCGCCGGACGCGATCCCGGGCCTGGTCGACGAGGCGCTCGCCACCGCGATGGCGCCACACTCGGGGCCGACGTTCCTGGACTTCCCGATGGACCACGTGTTCTCGGAGGGGGCGGACACGGGCGTCGAGGGTGCCCTGCACGACGTCCTGGCCGAGCCGGTCGCGGGCGGCGACGTCGACCGCGTCCTCGCGCTGCTCGACGCGGCCGAGCGCCCGGTGATCATGGCCGGCACGAACCTCTACTGGGGCCGCGGCGAGCACGCGCTGCGCGAGTTGGCCGAGGCGCGGGGCATCCCGGTGTACTTGAACGGCCAGGCGCGCGGCTGCCTGCCCGCCGACCACGAGCTCTTCTTCTCGCGCGCGCGGGGAGACGGGCTGAAGGGCGCAGACCTCGCGCTGGTCATCGGCGTGCCGATGGACTTCCGGCTCGGCTTCGGCGGCTCGTTCGGCGAGGAGACCAAGCTGGTGGTGATCGACCGCGCCGAGCCCGCGCGCGCGCACCCGCGGGAGGTCGAGGTCTCGCTCTACGGCGGGATCGACGCGACGCTGCGCGCGCTCGTCGGCGACGAGGGCGGCGCCGCGGCCGAGCGCACGCGCGACTGGGTCGCGCACCTGCGCGGCAAGGAGGTCGAGAAGCGCGAGGCCGAGCGGGCCGAGCTCGACGACGGCCGCGCGCCGCTGCATCCGATGCGGCTCTACCGCGAGCTGGGCGACGTGCTCGACCGCAACGCGATCGTCATCGGCGACGGCGGCGACTTCGTCTCCTACGCGGGCCGCGTCATCGACACCTACGAGCCGGGCTGCTGGCTCGACCCGGGGCCGTTCGGCTGCCTCGGCACCGGCCCGGGCTACGCGCTCGCCGCGAAGCTCGCGCACCCGGACCGCCAGGTCGTCCTGCTCGTCGGCGACGGCGCCTTCGGCTTCAGCGGGATGGAGTTCGACACGCTCGCCCGCCACGGCGTCGACGTCGTCGCGGTGATGGGCAACAACGGGATCTGGGCGCTCGAGAAGCACCCGATGGAGTTCTTGTACGGGTACTCCGTCGCCGCCGAGCTGCGACCGGAGACGCGCTACGACCAGATGGTCGAGGCGCTCGGCGGCCACGGCGAGCTGGTCCGCACGCCGGAGGACCTCAAGCCGGCGCTGGCGCGGGCGTTCGAGGCGGGGCGCCCGGCGCTGGTCAACGTGCTGACCGATCCGGACGTGGTGTACCCGCGCAAGTCGAACCTGGCCTAGGGCGCGGGCGGGCCGCGGGCGGGCGCGCCGGGGTCGGTCCTGGCGCGGCCGCGTTCGGCGTCCCGAAGCACCGACTTCCGGCAAGAAGGATCCCCATGCTTTCCGGTGCGACGTCGGCGCCGTCGTGCGGGCCGTGAAAGTCGGAAGCCGCCCCGAAGAGCGGCTTCCAAACTCGGCCCCGACAGGACGGGCAGGGGTACGTGCCTTGCGGGGGCCTGATTGTCTGGCCCGAGCGGCGGGAGGCGCCGATTCGATGCGGCTTCGCTCGGACCTATGCGACGGAGCAGCGGGCAAACGAGCCTGTTCGGCACGCACACCCGTGACCCGACGCCTCGGAGTATCCGGCGGGGCCTGGAGGCCCACAATCAGACACCCGTCCAGCGATGTTCCGAGAAGTGGGGATGCGAGGTACAACCGCTGTGCGGCGAAACTGGGAGGTGGGGCGCTGTTGCCTTGCTTGACCCCGTCGCCAAGTGCGAGCGGGGCGGGCGTGTTCCTCAGCCCTCGCCCGTCCCGCCGCCAGCACTTGCCCGGTCTAGGGCCGCGCCCCGGAGGATGTCGTGCTCGGAGACCTCGACCTCGTCCAGGCCGAAGGTCCGCATCGCCTCGACGAGCAGGATCACCCCGGCGACGATCGCGGGCGCGCGGTCGGGGTGCAGACCGGTGACGTGGCGGCGCTCCTCGAGCGTGAGGTCGGCGAGCCGCGCGAGCAGCATCTCCGCCTGGGCGCGGAGCAGGCGGAAGCCGTGGACGCGCGCTGGGTCGTAGGGGTCGAGCTCCTGGAGGATCGCGGCGCAGGACGTGGCGGTGCCGGCGACGGCGATGCCCTGCGTCACGCGCTCGCGCTCCTGCCGCGGGACCGCCTGCGCGAAGATCTCGGCCGCCTCTTCCTGGAGGAGCTGCAGCTCCTCGGCGCGCGGCGGGTCGGAGCGGATGAAGCGCTCGGTCTGGCGGACGACGCCGGCCTGGGTGGAGACGTGGAAGTCGACCGTGGCGCCGTGGCCGACGACGAGCTCGGTGGATCCGCCGCCGACGTCGATGACGACGCGGCTGGTCTCGCCATCCGCGGCGGCGTCGCGGTCGCTCGTGGCGCCCAGGTAGGTGAGGCGCGCCTCCTCGTCGCCCGTGATCGTTCGCGCGTTGATCGCGTAGCGCTCGTTGACGCTCGCGGTGAAGGCGGCGCCGTTGCGCGCGTCCCGGACGGCCGAGGTGAGGACGCCGGTCGTCGCCTCGACGTCGTTGTCGTCGATGAGCTTCTTGTACGCGTCGAGTGCCGCGTACACGCGCGCCATCGCCTCCGGCTGGAGCTCTCCGCTGTGGTCCACAGCCTGCCCGAGCCGCGTGACCGTCGTCCGCCGCTCGACCTCCGCGACCCGGCCATCGACGACCTCCGCGATCAGGAGGCGGGTCGAGTTGGTCCCGATGTCGATGACGGCTACACGCATGCTGCGAGGCTACTTCGGGAGGTGTGCCGGAACTGCGACGCGCCGTGCCGACTCTGCGCGGATCCCGCTACGACTTCGCAGCCGGCGCCGGGTGCGGCAGCGGCTCGCCCGCGAGGCCCGCGAGGAGGTTGTCGACCGCCATGTCCGCCATCCGGCCGCGCGCGGTGTGGGTCGCCGAGCCGATGTGCGGGACGACGAGCAGGTTGGGGGCGTCGAGCAGCGGGTCGTCGGCGGGGAGCGGCTCGGGGTCGGTGACGTCGAGCGCGGCGGCGGCGAGGCGGCCGTCCTGCAGCGCGCGGGCGAGCGCGGGCTGGTCGACGAGGCCGCCGCGCCCGGTGTTGACGAGGATCGCGCCGGGCTTGACCGCGTGCAGGGCGGCGTCGTCGATCAGGTGCCGGGTCTGCGGCGTGAGCGGCGCGTGGAGCGAGACGAAGTCGGCCTGCCGGAGGGCGTGGTGGAGGTCGTCGTCGCGGCCGAGCGAGATGACGTCCATGTCGAAGCCCGCGGCGCGCCGCGCGACCGCCTGCCCGATCCGCCCGTGGCCACCGACGACGACGAGCGTCGCGCCGTGGACGTCGGCGCCGAGCCAGCCCTGCGGCTCGAAGGTCCGCCAGCGGCCGTCGCGGACGGCGCGCTCGGCCTCGGGGAGGCGGCGGGCGGCGGCGAGCAGGAGCGCGAAGGCGAGGTCCGCGGTCGCGTCGGTGAGGACGTCCGGCGTGACGCCGACGGCGATCCCGCGCGCGGTCGTCTCCGCGACGTCGATGTTGTCGAAGCCGACCGCGTAGTTGGCGATGACCTCGAGCCGGGGCGCGGCGTCGAGGAGGGCGGCGTCGATCCGCTCGGTCAGCATCGCGAGCAGGCCCTGCGCCTGCGCCGCGCGCTCCCGGAGCTCGGTGGGGTGGGGCGGCAGGTTGCCGGGCCAGACGTCGACGTCGTGCCCCGCGTCGGTGAGGCGGTCGAGCGCGTCGCCGGTGAGCGCGCGGGAGACGAAGACGTGGGCCATGGGGTGACGGATCCTGCCACGCTCCAGCGGAATGATCGTGGGCACGGCACGCACCGGAGATCCGCAGGCCCCCGAGATCGTGCCGAGCGACCACTGCGTCGCCCGCTACCGCGAGCGGATGCCGATCCGCGCGCCCGGCCTCGACGACGTCATCGCCGGGTTGTTGAAGGTGCTGGAGGACGCCGACATCACCCACTGGCCACCCGCCTGGGCGCTCAGCGACAAGCCCGCGGCGCTCTGGGCGATCAGCGGCGACCTCGCCTTCCCACTCGTCCGCACGAGCGCTCCCGGCCGCTGGCTGGCGACCACCTGCCTCCGCCGCGGACGCGACCGCACCTGACCCACCACGATCGTTCGGAGACGACACATTCGCTACACTTCTCCGACCGCCGCGGGGTGGAGCAGTCTGGTAGCTCGTCGGGCTCATAACCCGAAGGTCGCAGGTTCGAATCCTGCCCCCGCTACTACGAAGACCCCCTCTCGCCAGGGGGTTTTCGTGCTTAACGGGCGGTGTCCGAGTCGGCGAAATCGGCTGCGGGGCGACGCAACGCAACATCGCCCCTGGAGGGCTCACGGCGGCTTGGGACCTCGGCCGCCGGCGAGCGAGTGCTGGTCAGGCTGTGTGGCGGGACGTGTTCGGCTACGGCGCGGCTTGATCTGAAATTCGCACCGCGTGAACGGCCGATGGGCCGTACTTCGCGCGTACGACCCGAAGTGCCCGAGCATCTCGTGCCGATCTTGCGGCGGACCGCTGAGGAGGTGCAGGAACGCGGGTGACGCGAGTGGGAAGTGGAACGACCATGTACTTGACGCAGCACTTCTGGTCGAGGTCTTCGACATCGCCGAGGCGCCTGCCGACGGTACTCACCTACGCCAGATTAGACCCACCAACCCAACGTTGGCGGCAGTCGCCCACTTGGAAGAACGCCGAATGCGGCGGAGTGGCCGCCGCCGCACTCACCCATCGATAGCGATCGCGCTTGCTCATGCTGGTCAGCTCGTCGAACCAAACGGTCAAGTCGACGTGCAACAGCCCTTGCTCGCACAAGGAGCACTGATCGATGTGGCGTATCTACGGCACTTAGAGCTAGAGAGCATGAAGTGTTTTACCGCGACGCACGTCGTGGTTGTCCATAGGAGGACTATCGGTGCGCGGGATCCACGAAACGGTCGAGCGGCTCGCCAAGGGATCGCTTGGGCGCACAGAGGCCGACATCCAGTCTGACGTCCGCAAGTTCCTCCTAGACGCTCCCTTCGAGCTAGAAGCCGACGAGGTTGTCGACGTTGCGCTCGAAGCCCCAGTGCATGGTGGCGGCAGAATCGACATCGAGGTTGGCTTTGCCGTCATCGAGGTGAAGAAGAGCCTTTCTTCACCGCGGACGCTCGCGGATGCGAAGGTCCAACTTCGGCGTTATGTTCGCCGACGGACCGAGGAACGTGGTCAGCGATATGTGGGGCTTCTTACCGACGGCCGTGTGTGGATCCTGTTCCATCTTGATAACGACGGCGATCTCGCCGAGGTGGCGCGCTTTACCGTTACCGGAGCGCAGGACGCAACAGCGCTCGCGGCTTGGCTCGAGCCTGTCCTGGCCACGACGCGGCAGATCGCTCCGACCCCGGGTGAGATCAAACGCCGACTGGGTGCGGAGTCGGCGGCCGTACAGCTCGACCTCGCGGATTTGCGGACGATCTACAACGCTTGTCGAGAGCTCCCGGAAGTCCAGCTTAAGCGCGAGCTCTGGGCGCGGCTCCTGCTGTCGGCTTTGGGTACGAACTTCGAGAACAGCGACGAGCTGTTCGTCATGCACACGTATCTCGTGCTGACGGCCGAACTCATTGCCCACGAGATCCTCAACATGCCAATCTCAGACCGGGAAGGGGACCTTCGCGAGATCTTGGAAGGCCAGCAATTTGAGTTGGCGGGACTTCACGGTGTCGTCGAGGCCGATTTCTTCGACTGGCCAGTCACCATTGCGGCTGGCACACCCGTCGTTCGCGCCATGCTCGCCGCCTGTCGCGTTTCGCGTGGTCTGATGTCGACCACGACGTCCTCAAGGTCTTGTACGAGTCGATCATTGACCGTCCAACCCGCAAGAGGCTCGGCGAGTACTACACACCAGACTGGCTTGCACAGAAGATCGTTGACGAGAACCTCTCCGATCCCTTGGGGCAACGAGTGCTTGATCCGGCGTGTGGGTCCGGCACGTTTCTGTTCTGGGCCATTCGACGGACAGTGGCGGCGTGTGAGGAAGCAGGGATGAGTGACCGAGAGATGCTTGAGCACGTCGTGTCCAACGTGTTCGGGATGGACCTGCACCCCGTCGCGGTGACGCTCGCCCGTGTGACGTATCTGCTTGCACTCGGCCCTCAGCGCATCCGTCGAGCTGAACGTGGTGAGCTCTCAATTCCGGTCTTCCTAGGGGATTCGGTCCGTTGGGAGCAGGACGACACGATCACGCTGTCTGCTGGTATCACGGTACGAACGTCTGCTGAGCTCGAGCTCTTCGAGCAGGAACTGCACTTTCCAGAAGGCGTGGTCGAGGAGCCAGTCCGGTTCGACAGGCTTGTCTCTGCGCTCGCTACCAAAGCGGCGAGCCGCAAGACCAAGGCTGTGCCATCTATCGGCGGCCTACTCAACGCACACAAAGTGCTCGATAGCGATGATCGAGCGGCAGTCCAACTCGTTTTCACCAAGCTTTGCCGGCTCCACGATGCCGGGCGCGATCATCTCTGGAGCTACTACATCCGGAACCTCGCTCGGCCGCTCGCGTTCGCCACCGAGGACGGGCAGGTTGACCTGCTCGTCGGAAATCCGCCCTGGCTGGCCTTCCGGCATATGCCAAGTGGGTTACGCCGGACGTACCGCGCTCTGGCCGAGGAACGAGGGCTCTGGGTAGGAGGCACCTCAGCGCCTCATCAGGATTTGTCCGACCTCTTCGCCGCGCGGGCAGTCGAGCAGTATCTGAAGATGGACGGGCGTTTCGTGTTCGTGATGCCGTTTGCAACGCTCTCGCGTCTCCAATACTCCGGCTTTCGGACGGGCCACTGGGCCTCAGTATCGAGAGAGACCGGAGTCGATGTTGACTTTGACGCTGCTGATGACTTCTCTAACGTCAAACCTTCGTTCTTCCCAGTGCCGGCGTGCGTGGTCGGAGGACACCGCGCGACGGTGCCGAGACCGCTTACCGCCGTAGGAAGCCGCTGGGCGGGCAGGATCAAGAAAGGCGCGTCCACCTGGAACGACGTTGCAGTTCTGCTTCAGCGCACCGTATCCGCAACGGAGCGCGCGACGCGTGAAGGCACCTCGCCCTACCGCGCCCGCTTTCGGCAAGGTGCGACGCTGGTGCCTCGAGTGTTACTGAAGGTCGACGAGCAGGCTCGCGGGCCACTCGGCGGAACGGCTGACCGAGTCTTGGTCAAGAGCTCACGGGTTGCGACCGAGAAGCCCCCATGGAAGGCGCTCAAGCCAATGACTGGCCGTGTCGAGCAACAGTTCCTCCGGCCAACCCATCTCGGAGCGAGCATCGTTGCGTTCCGTGCGCGAACGCCCGAGAGCGCCGTGATCCCGCTGATCGATGGGCAGCTTGTCGACGGTTACGACGATCGAATCGACGAATTTGAGGGACTCGCCGATTGGTGGCGGCGGGCGGAAGACATCTGGGAGGAGAACAAAGCATCGTCCAATCGTCTCTCGTTGCGCGCGCGCATCGACTTCCAGCGAGGCATCTCTGCGCAAGTTGGTGTTGTTGGCGAGCGGGTCGTATACACCCGTTCGGGCCAGTACCTGGCTGCCTGCCGTGTAGAAGATCCGCACATCGTGATGGAGCAAACACTTCATTGGGCTCCCGTCTCAACCCGCGAAGAGGGCCGCTTTCTGACCGGTGTCCTCAATAGCGGGACGCTCGCACGTGCGATCGCGCCGCTGCAGTCGCGAGGAGAACACAACCCGCGGCATTTTGCGTCAGCGATCTTCGCGTTCCCCATCCCCGTGTTCGACTCGTCCAACAGTCTTCACAGAAAGATCGCGACCTTGGCCGCTCGTGGAGAAAAGGTGGCTGCCGCGCTGGACCTTCCAGATAGTTGGCAATTCCAGAAGGCGCGCCGAGTGACGCGCGACGCTCTTACCGAAGACGGAGTCATTTTGGAGCTCGATCGCGTCGTTGAGCAGATGATCGAGAAGCCGTCGAGTGGCGAGGTGGTCGAAGTTCCAGATCTTCTCGGCGCACTTGATGCCGTAAGAAGCCGCCTCTCGGCGTCTGAGCGTCGCACGAGGCGTAAGACGGTGCCGGCGTCTGGGCCCGCCAAGAACGACGTGTCAAACCAAGCAGAGGTTTCGCGGCGTTCGAACTCGTGACGACGTCACAGCCGCCGTCCACTCCGTCAGACCGCCGGGAGGCATAGCGGCGGTTCGCTACCCGCACACTCCCTCCCGCAGCCGATCTCTCGTCGGCGTTTGCACGACGAACCGAAAAGCGGGAAGGTTGCGCCAAGTCGTCGAGGCGAGGAGCTGTCGTGGGAGAGGCATCGGATGGTCGGGCCTTGGCGGTCGTCCAACGCGTGATCGACGTGGGCTTTGGCGGACCGGGGCCGCTGAAGAGCTCGATCGACCTGGCGTCCGAATACCAGGCTGACAAGAAGCTCGATTCGTATGACGCACGCGTGCGGACGCTGATCAATTGGGAGACGTCGAAGAACTTCACGACGGGTTTCGTCACGGGCCTGGGTGGGCTCGTCACCCTTCCAGCGACCCTGCCCGCGGGGCTCGGCTCCTCGTGGCTGATCCAGGCCCGCATGGTCGGCGCCATCGCAGTCCTGGGAGGACACGACGTCGACGAGGATCGCGTCAGGACGCTCGCGTTGCTCTCGATGGCTGGAGACGCCGGCAAGGAGATCGTCAAGCGCGCTGGGATCGATCTGTCCCAGCGAACCGGGAAGGCCGCTCTCCGCAACGTCCCCGGCCATGTTCTCATCGAGATCAACAAGCGAGCGGGCTTCCGCCTCCTCACGAAGAGCGGCACGACCGGGGTGCTCAACCTCTCTCGTGGCATCCCGCTCCTGGGTGGGGTCGTCGGCGGTTCCGTTGACGCCGCGATGCTGCGGACGGTCGGGCGCGCGGCCCACAGCCTGTTCGCGCCTCCGTCGGAAGCGCAGCCTGCTATCCCGTAGCTCACCAGGTGCGCGGCGTTCACGCGCCGCCGAAGACGCTCTGAGGCCGCGCCGCCCGAGGTCCCGCCCCGCGCGCGGCATACTCGACCGCACCTGTCGGCAATCGGGAAGCGACCACCATGGACATCGGGATCATCGGAGCAGGGCAGATCGGCGGATCGTTGACGCGGCTGCTCACGGGGCTGGGGCACGGTGTGCGGGTGGCGAACTCGCGCGCGCCGGAGACGCTGGCCGACCTGGCCGCCGAGACCGGCGCGACCGCGGTCTGGGCCGCGGACGCTGCGGCGGACGCCGACCTCGTCATCGTGAGCATCCCGCAGAAGAACGTCGTGGATCTGGCGCCCGGGATCGTCGCCGGCGCCAAGCCTGGCGCGCCGGTGATCGAGACCAACAACTACTACCCGCGCGAGCGCGATGGCCTGATCGCCGCGATCGAGGCGGGGACGCCGGAGAGCGTCTGGGTCGCCGAGCAGCTCGGGGTCCCCGTCTTCAAGGTCTTCAACGGCATCTGGTGGAAGCACCTGCTCGAGGGCGGGCTGCCGCGGGGTGCTGAGGGGCGCATCGCGCTGCCGATCGCCGGCGACGACCCCGCGGGGCGGCAGGTCGTCTCCGATCTCGTCGACGCGCTCGGTTTCGACCCCGTCGACGGCGGGACCCTCGCGGAGTCCTGGCGCCAGCAGCCGGGCACGCCGGTCTACGGCTCCGACCTTCCCGCCGAGGAGGCGCTCGCCGCGCTCGCCGCGGCCACGCCCGAGCGGCCGGAGAAGTTCCGGGCGGAGGGCTGAGGCCGCCGCGATCCGCGACACTCCGCCGATGAGGCGGAGACGAGCATGAGCGCCATCTGGCGGAGAGAGGCGTTGGAGTGGCGGCCGATGCTGCCGTCCGGCTTCGCCAACGACCTCGTCGAGGAGGCCCCGCACCTGCTGCCGCTCTCGGGTGACCCGTCGCTCGTGGTGGTGGGCCGCGAGGTCGCGCTGGGCTCCGGCTACGCCGACCTGGTGGCGGTCGAGCCCGACGGCCGGTTGTCGGTGATCGAGATCAAGCTCCGGCGCAACGCGGAGGCGCGTCGCGCCGTGGTGGCCCAGGTGCTCATGTACGCGGCGTTCCTCAAGGGCGTCGACGCCCGCACGCTGGAGCGCGAGGTGCTGCGCACGCACATCGCGCGGCGTCCGTTCGCCTCCCTCGTCGACGCGGCGCGCGAGGCCGATCAGACCGGGGAGTTCTCCGATCAGGACTTCCACGAGGCGCTCGAGGACTGCCTCGCCACCGGCGCCTTCCGCCTGGTGCTGGTCCTGGACGAGGCGCCGCCGGAGCTCGTCCAGCTCGTCGGCTACCTCGAGAGCATCAGCGCCGGCGTCGTCCTGGACCTGATCACCGTCTCGACCTACCAGGTCGGCGACGAGCAGATCCTCGTCCCCCAGCGCGTCGACCCCGAGCACGTCCCTGAGGCGAAGGCCGTCCGGACGGCGCGAGCCTCGAGCGGCGCCGCGCGAGCGGCCCGGCCGACGCCGATCGACGGCGCCGACCAGTTCGCCCAGTCGATCGAGCGCGCCGACGGGTCGACCCGGGACGCGCTGCGGCGACTCCTCGACTGGGCGGAGCAGCTCGAGGCGCGCCAGCTCGCGACCCTGAAGTCGGTGCTGGGCGACGACCGGCAGATCCTGCTGGTCTGGATCCCCGGCCAGAAGGCCGGCCTCGTCTCGATCTGGCACGACAAGGGCGTGTCGATCTCGCTGTGGCGCAGCGTGTTCGCCCGGCTCGCCTGGGAGCAGATCGAGGAGATCGAGCAGCTGACCGGCAGGCCGATGGGCCAGGGCACCACGATCGGCGAGGTGCCGGACACGCTGCTCTCGCTGCTGACGGCGGCCTACGAGCAGGCGAACGCGAACGCTCCCCAGTGGGACTCCCGGACCTACTACGTGAGCTTCGGCGACGGCCCGAACCGCAACTGGGACGACGCACGCACGTACGGCTTCGTCGCCGCCGGCGGCGGAGCGTGGTACTCGAAGACGCTCAAGCAGCTGCAGGCCGGCCACCGCGTCTTCGCCTACATCTCGAAGGGCAACGGCGTCGGCGGCTATGTCGGGCTCGGCGAGGTCACCGGGCCCGCGGTGCTCGCGAAGGACTTCCTGGTCGAGGACGCAGGAGGCCGTGTCCCGATCACGCAGGTCGCGAACGCCGACATGGCGCGCAACGAGACGACCGATCCCGACCTGGCCGAGTGGGTCGTGCCGGTGAGATGGATCAAGGCCCTGCCGCGGGAGCAGGCGATCAAGGACTCCGACTTCTTCGCGAACCAGAACAGCGCCGTGCGCCTCACCCACGGCTACACGATCAAGGGCCTGACGGAGGCCTTCGGCGCGGACGACGGCTCCGAGGCCTGACCCCTCACCCCGCCACCTCCCGCAGGAACCCCAGCAGCGCCGCGTTGACCTCCTCCGGCCGCTCCTGCTGCACCCAGTGCCCCGCGCCGTCGACGACGACGTTCGCGCGCAGGTCGGTGAGGAGGTCGGAGAGGTGGTCGGTGGCCATGAAGCGGCCGACGGGGTCGCGCTCGCCGACGAGGAACATCGAGGGGCGGTCGATGCGGTCGCCGAACCGCTCCGTCAGCTCCCAGTTGCGGTCGATGTTGCGGTAGTAGTTGAGCGGGCCGGTGAAGCCGGTCCGCTCGAAGGTCGAGATGTAGTGGTCGAGGTCGTCCTCGGTCATCCACGCGGGGCACGGGGTCGGCTCGGCGGCGGGCTCGGCCCAGCTGGGCGACGGCGGCTTCGGGCTCGCGATCGTGCGGCGGACGTCGCGTGCCAGCGCCGCGTCGGCGACGCCCGGCTCCTGGAACCACGCGATGTAGAACTCGTCGCCGAGGCGCCGGCGCAGGATGCTCACCGGCGGCGCGGGCGCGCGGCGCATCGGCGGGACGCTCAGGCCCGCGACGGCGCGGACGCGCTCCGGATGCAGCAGCGCGACGCCCCAGACGACCGTCGCGCCCCAGTCGTGGCCGACGAAGACGGCGTCCTCGGCGCCGAGCGCGTCGAGCAACCCCACCATGTCGCCCGCGAGCGTGACGATGTCATAGGCCTCGACCTCGGCGGGCCGCGAGCTGCCGCCGTAGCCGCGCAGGTCGGGGACGACGACGCGGTACCCGGCCGCGACGAGCGCGGGCACCTGGTGGCGCCAGGAGTGCCCGAGCTCCGGGAAGCCGTGGCAGAGGACGACGGTCGGGCCGTCCTCCTCGCCGGCGATCCGCACGCTCAGCGTGATGCCGTTGACGTCGAAGGAGGTCATCTCCGGGACCCTACGCGCCGCGCGCTCAAGCCCCGCACCCGCGCGACCGACCACCCGGTGGAGGTGCCGAGCGAACACGCGACAGGTCGGCGATGGGGCTCGCGACCGGTGGTCGCGCGGCTGCTGCGTGGGCTCGTGTTCCTCCTGCCCTTCGGCGCCTCGGTGGTCTTCGTCTGGCTTGTGAGCCGCGCGGTGACCGCGCCCTCCGGCGACCTCGGCTTCGTCGCGTGGTGGCTGGCGCTCAGCGCGGGCGGCAGCGCGGTGATGTTCCTCGTCGACCGGATCGCGCGGCGCCTGCTCCCGCTCGCGGCGCTGCTGCAGCTCTCGCTCGTCTTCCCCGACCAGGCGCCGTCGCGCTTCCGCTCGGCCCTGGAGGCCGGCCGGGTCGCGCGGCTGGAGGACCGGCTCGAGCTCATGCGGCGCGCGTCGCGGGCGAGCACCGCGGACGAGTCGGCGCGCCTGCTGCTCACGCTCGTCGCCGCGCTCAGCGCCCACGACAAGCTCACCCGCGGGCACTCCGAGCGCGTGCGCGCGTACTCGGTGATGATCGGGCGCGAGCTCGGGCTCTCCGAGCCGGAGCTCGAGCAGCTCAACTGGGCGGCGCTGCTGCACGACATCGGCAAGCTCGAGATCGCGAGCGAGATCCTCAACAAGGCCGGGCGGCCGTCGGAGGAGGAGTGGGCGCAGCTGCGCCGCCACCCGCTCTACGGCGAGCAGCTCGCCGCGCCGATGGCGGCGTGGCTGGGGGAGTGGGCGGACGCGATCGGCTTCCACCACGAGCACTGGGACGGCGGCGGCTACCCGCGCGGCATCGCCGGCGAGGAGATCCCGCTGCCGGGGCGGATCGTCGCGGTCGCCGACGTCTACGACGTCATCACCTCGGCGCGGTCCTACAAGGACGCCGGCTCGCCGGTCGCGGGCCGCGAGGAGCTCGCCCGCTGCGCCGGCACGCAGTTCGACCCGCGCATGGTGCGCGCGTTCCTCAACGTCTCGCTCGGCCGGATGCGCATGGTCATGGGGCCGCTGTCGTGGCTCGCGCACCTGCCGATCCTCGGCCGCCTGCCCGTGGGGTCGCTGGCCGGGACGGCGTGGGGCGCGCTCGGCGTCGCGGTGGTCGCGACGGCCTCGGGCCTGGCCGGGACGCACGCGCCCGCCGCGGACGCGGTGGCGCGGCCCGCGGCGCCCGCGGCGCGGCAGGAGGCGCGGCGCGCGGCGCCCGCGGCGGCGACGCCCACGCGCCGGCGGGCCGCGGCGCGGTCGAAGGCCGCGGGCGCGCCCGTGGCGACGGACGCCGAGGCGCCCGTCGACCTGCCCGCGACCCCGGCGCCCGCGCCGCCCAGAGGCGCGCTGCCGCCGCTCACGCCCGCGCCCGCCGCGCCCGACGCCCCCGACGCCCCGGCGCCCGCGCCCGACCCGGCCGCGCTGCCCCCGCTCACGCCCACGCCCGCGGCGCCCGGGGCCCCGGTGATCCCGGCCCCGGCCCCGGCCCCGGCCCCGAACCCCGCCCCGGCGCCCACGCCTCCGCCCACCCCCGACCCCATCCCCCCGCCCGATCCCGCCCCGCCCGTCCTCGTCCCCGTCGCGCCCGTGCCCAACCACGCGCCCTCCTTCACCGCGGGCGCCGACCAGACCGACCCCGAGGACGCCGGCCCGCGCACGGTCCCGGGCTGGGCCGCCGACGTCTCGCCCGGCCCGTTCGAGAACGGGCAGGCGGTCGCGTTCACCACCACCAACGACCGCGCAGCGCTCTTCAGCGTCCAGCCCGCCGTCTCCCCGGCCGGGACCCTGACCTACACGGCCGCGCCCGACGCCTTCGGCAGCGCCACGGTCACCGTCACCGCGCGCGACGACGGCGGGACCGCCGCCGGCGGCGACGACACCAGCGCGCCGCAGACGTTCACCATCACCATCACGTCGGTCAACGACGCCCCGCGCTTCACCGCCGGCGGCGCCCAGGCGGTGCGGGAGGACGCCGGCGCCCAGGCGGTCCCCGGCTGGGCGACCGGCATCGCGCCCGGGCCCGCCGACGAGGCCGGCCAGGACGTCTCCTTCCTCGTGGCCGGCGGCGCGCCGGGGCTCTTCAGCGTCCAGCCCGCCGTCTCGCCCGCCGGGACGCTCACCTACACGCCCGCGCCCGACGCTCACGGCACCGCAACCGTCGTCGTCACCGCGGCCGACGACGGCGGCACCGCCGGCGGCGGGACCGACACGAGCGCGCCGCAGACGTTCACCATCACCATCACGTCGGTCAACGACCCGCCGGGCTTCACGGCCGGGGCGGACCGCACCGTCCTGCAGGACTCCGGCGCGAGCACGACGGCGAGCTGGGCGAGCGCGATCTCGCCCGGCCCCGCCGACGAGGCCGGCCAGGCCGTCACGTTCACCACCACCAACGACGACCCGAGCCTCTTCTCCGCGCAGCCCGCGATCTCCCCGTCCGGGACGCTGACCTTCACGCCCGCCGCGGGCGCCTCCGGCACCGCGACCGTCACCGCGCGCGCGGTCGACGACGGCGGCACCGCCGACGGCGGCGACGACACGAGCGCGCCGCGGAGCTTCACGATCACGGTCGTCCCGCCCAACGCGCCGCCGTCCTTCACCGCCGGCGCGGGCCCGAGCGTCTTCGAGGACGGCGGCCCGCAGGCGATCCCCGGCTGGGCGAGCGCGATCTCGCCGGGCCGCGCCTCGGAGAGTGGGCAGGCCGTGTCGTTCACCACCAACAACAGCATCGCGAGCCTCTTCAGCGCCGCGCCGGCGGTCTCCCCGAGCGGCACCCTGTCCTTCACGCCCGCGCCCGACGCCAACGGGTCCTCGACGATCACGGTCCGCGCGGTCGACGACGGCGGCACCGCGAACGGCGGCGACGACACCAGCGCGCCGCGGAGCGCGACGATCACCGTCGCCCCCGTCAACGACGCCCCGAGCTTCACCGCGGGCGCCGACCAGGGCGTCCTGATCAACGCCAGCCAGCAGACGATCCCCGGCTGGGCGACCGGGATCTCCACCGGCCCGGCGGACGAGAGCGGGCAGACCGTGTCGTTCGTGGTCACCACCAGCGCGCCCGGCCTCTTCACCGTCCAGCCCCAGGTCGCGCCCGACGGCACGCTGACCTACCAGCCCGCGTTCTCGCTCGGCTCCGCGACGGTGACCGTGCGCGCCGTCGACAGCGGCGGGATGGCCGGCGGCGGCGTCGACACGAGCCCGCCGCAGAGCTTCACGATCACCGTGATCCTGTAGCCGCCGCCGTACGCGGTTCCGCGCAATGGCGCCCGCGACGCTCCGCCGCGGAGCGTTAGCCTCGCGCCCATGCGCGCCCGTCAGGCCACCGCCGCCGTCCTCGCCCTCTCGTCGCTCGCGCTCGTCCCGGGCGTCGCCGGTGCCCGCCCCGACGCGAGCGCCGCCAAGGCGAAGCTCGTCATCGGCGGGCGCTACGCCCGCTGCAGCGACCCGCACCCCAAGACCTACACGACCTGCCCGGACGTCCTGACCAACAACGGCCGCGGCAACCTCCAGATCCAGTTCATGGTCAAGAAGAAGCACTGCTCGGCGATCGTGCCCGAGACGCCGGGCGTCTGGTCCTACGTCGCCGGGCTGAAGGTCAAGCGCGGCAAGGTCACCGGCACGCGCGACTACGACAACTACGCCAAGGTCGACCAGGGCGTGCCGGACGCCTACGGCGTGACGTTCACGATCACCGGGAAGTTCCTCAGCTCCAAGCGCCTGCACCTCGCCATCAAGGGCAAGCTCGACTACGCCGGGAGCAACTACCCGGACTGCGTCGCCGGCACGACGTTCACCGAGTCGCACGACCTGCGGGCGGTCGACTTCTAGGCCTGCCGCACCGCGGGCAGCTCGAGGACGAAGGACCCGCCCGGCCCGTCGCCGCGCACGACGTCGCCGCCGCACGAGCGCGCGAGCCGGCGCGCGAGCGGGAGCCCGAGGCCCGCGCCCGTGCCGTCCCGCTCGCCGGATCCGCGCACGCCGGGGTCGAACGCGCGCTCCCCGAGCTCGGGATCCAGGCCCGGGCCGTCGTCGCGCACCGTCACGCGGACGCGCCCGCCGCTCGCCGAGAGCTCGAGGGTCACCCGCGCGCGCGCGTGGCGGCGCGCGTTGGCGACCAGCGGGGCCAGCGCGCGCCGCAGGACGTCCGGCTCGCCCTCGGCGAGCGGCAGCGGCCCGGCGCCCAAGGCAACCACCTCAACCTGCTCGACCTCGCGCGCGAGCGCGGCGAGGTCGACGGCGCCGCCGGCCGGGTCCAGCTCGCCCCGCGCGACGGCGAGCAGCGTGTCCACCGTCTCGGTCAGCCGCGCCGACTGCGCGACGACGGCGCGCAAGGCATCGTCCTTCTCGTCCGGCGCGGGCGAGCCCAGCGCCAGCTCCGCCCGGCCCCGCAGCCCCGCGATCGGCGTGCGCAGCTCATGCGCCATCTCGCTCGCGAAGCGCTGCTCGTGGCGGCGCGAGGCGGCGATCCGGTCCAGCAGCCCGTCGAGCGTCGTCGCCAGGCCGGTGAGCTCGTCGCGCGGCGGGCCGAGCTCGAAGCGCCGGTCGAGGTCGTGGGCGCCCCAGTCCTCCGCGCGCGCGGTCATCCGGACCACGGGCTCCAGCGCGCGGTTGATCGCGGTCCGCAGCGCGAGCGCGCCGGCCAGCAGGACGAGCGCGGCGATCACCAGCGAGCCGCCGAGGACCTGCTTCTGGAGGCTCTCCAGCGGCGCGGTCGACAGCGCGACGACGACCGCGCCGGCCGGCGCCGCGCGGCCCGGCTCGACGATCGGGACGACGCGGAAGCGGATGTCGCTCGGGCCGTCGTGGTCGCCGAGGTCGCGCGCGCGGCCGAGCGCGATCGCGGCGGCGTCGAGCTCGCGCGAGACGTTGTCGGCGCGCTCGACCACGCGCGCGCCGTCGAGGACCCACGCGTGGCGGTCGAGCACCTCGTCGTTGGGCGAGGCGCGCACCGCGACGCCGGAGCGCGTGACCGTCAGCGTCGCCAGCTGCGCCTCGGCGTTGGCGCGCAGCAGGTTCGAGACCTCGGTGTGGACGCGACGGTCGAGCAGGACGTTGCCCGCGACGACGAGCGCGCCCAGGCCGACGGCGAGCGTGACGAGCGACGTCAGCAGCAGCCGCGCGCTGAAGCTCATCGCAGCTCGTAGCCGACGCCGCGCAGCGTGTGGATCGCCTCGGCCGCGCCCGCCTCGCGGAGCTTGCGGCGGATCCGCGCGAGGTAGGCGTCGAGCGTGTTCTCGTGGACGATCGCGCCGTCGGGCCAGCCCGCGGCGACCAGCGTCGCCCGGCGCACGACCTTCCCCGGCCGTGCGGCGAGCGCGGCGAGCAGCCGGAACTCGGTCGGCGTCAGGGAGATCCGCCGCTCGCCGTGGGTGATGGCGTGGAGCGCGGGGTCGAGCGACAGGCCGCCGGAGGGCGGCCGCTCGGGCGCGCGCCGCTGCAGCGCGTGGACGCGCACGAGCAGCTCGGCGAGCGCGAACGGCTTGGTGAGGTAGTCGTCGCCGCCCGCGTGGAAGCCGCTGAGGCGGTCGCTCAGCGCGTCGCGCGCGGTGAGGAACAGGACCGGCGTGAGCACCCCGCGCGCCCGCAGCGCCTGGCAGACGTCGCGGCCGTCGGCGTCGGGGAGGCCGACGTCGAGGATCAGCACGTCCGGCGGCTCGGCGGAGAACGCCGCGACCGCGCCGGCGCCCGTGGCGGTCGCGACCACGCGGAAGCCCTCGCGCTCGAGCGCCTGGCGCACGACGCCGCGGAGCTCGTCGTCGTCCTCGCAGATGCCGGCGGTGCCGGTGAGCGACATGGCGCGGACGATAGGCGACGTGGTGCCCGCGGGTGCGCGGGCGTCAGGTGGGGCGCGGCTCGTCGTCGCCCGCGGCGCACTCGCCGGGCGCGGTCGGCGCGCCCGTGACGACGTCGATGACGCGGTGGCGCCAGCGCGCGAGCGCGCGGTGCTCGGCGAAGCGCGCGTCCGCCTTGGCGAGGCGCTTGGGCGAGTAGCGGCGCCGGGCCCACGGCGAGGCGGGCTGCCCGAGCCGGACCGCGCCGACGAGCGCGAAGATCGGGACGAAGAGGCCGAGCACGCCGAGCAGGATCCGGCCCTTGAGGAAGCACGCGATCGCCAGCGCGACGACCACGACGGCCACCGCCACGGCCGCGGCGCGCGACTCGGGGTCGTCGAGGCCGAACGGCGTGGTGCCGACGACGACCAGGGCCGCGAAGGCGATCGTGATCACCGCCGCGTCGACCGACCGCCGCCCCTCCTTCTCCCAGTAGACGTCCTCGAGGTGGACCCAGAGCGCGAACTCGTCCATCGTGAACCCGGCGCCGACGCCGAAGCCGATCGCGGTCAGATGGGTGAGCGCGGAGCCGTCGGAGGCGACGAACGACAGGAAGCCCGAGAGCATCATCAGGCAGATCCCCCACACGAGGTGGTGGATGTGCACGTCGCCGGTGCGCACCGACCCGGGCCACCAGGAGACGCCGCGGCTGAGCCGCGCGCTCGTCCGGATCAGCAGGAACGACACCACGAACGCCAGCAGCACCAGGAACGCCGCGCCGGAGCCCGCGCGCGAGCGGTCGCCGAACGGGTCGACGCTGAACAGCGCGGCGGAGAGGGTGGAGAGGACCATCGGGAGGACAGGTAAGCAGGCGCAGGGCGCGACCGGCGCGCCAAGCCTGAGACGGATCCGAGACGGTCTCCCGGCCTCCGGCGGTCCATGGTGGGCTCGATGCCCTCTCCCCGCAGTGCTCTCCCCAGGCTCTTCCCCGCGCTCCTCCTCACCCTCGCCGTCCTGCTCGCGACGGCCGCGACCGCCCTCGCCGGGCCGCTCGACCTCGATCCGTCGTTCGGCGCCGGCGGCGGGTTCACGACGACCGGCGACGCCGCCGGCGGCCGCTGGGCCGCGCTGCACGTCTTCGCCGACGGTGGCTTCCTCGCCGCGGGCGAGGTCGGCAACGACCGCGTGGCGGTGACCAAGCGGCTCGCGAACGGCGCGCCCGACACCGCCTTCGCCGCCGACCAGCCCGTCCCCGGCACGCTCGCCTTCGGCGGCGGCCAGGGCGCGGTGATCCCGACCGACGTCGTCGCGCTCCCCAGCGGCAAGATCCTCGTCGCCGCCACCGCGCTCACCGCCACCGGCGGCGTCGCGCCCGGCATCGTCGTCGCGCGGCTCACCGCCGGCGGGCACCTCGACACCACCTTCGGCAGCGCCGGCATCGCGACCGTCACGACGGCCGCGGGCGGCGTCCGGCTCGGCCACATGGCGCTGCAGTCCACCGGCGCGATCGTCCTCGTCGGCACGCATCCGACCACGAGCAACGCGGGCGTCGTCGCGCGCCTGACGGCCGACGGCGCCGACGACGGGTCCTTCGCCGGCGGCGGGCAGATCCGCGTGCTGCTCGGCGGCGCGGCCTCCCGCCTGGACGACGTCGCGATCGACGCGTCGGACCGCCTGCTCGTCACCGGCTGGCGCGCGAGCGGCTCCGGCGCCAGGGGCCAGCTCGTGCTCGCGCGCTACAGCGCGGCGGGCGTCCTGGACTCCTCGTACGGCACCGGCGGGACCCCCGGCTACGTGACCGCCGACCTCGACGGCGCGCCGGCCGCGACCTACGACGTCGAGGGCCGCCGCCTGCGCCTCTCGGCCGACGGCCACGCCACGGTCGCCGCGACCGTCGTCGCCGCGGGCGCCAACCACCGCCTCGGCCTCGCCCGCCTCACGCCCAACGGCGCGCTCGACCCGAGCTTCGGCACCGCGGGCACCACGACGCAGGACGCCAGCCCGTCCCACATCACCGACGTCGCCGACCTGGCCGTCGCCCCCGACGGCGCGCTCACGCTCGCGGGCCGGATGACGATCGGCTCCACGCAGCAGGTCGCGGTCGCGGGCTTCAAGGGCGACGGCACGCCGGACACGGCGCTCAAGCCCGGCCACGTCCCGACGGCCAACGCCACCAACATCACGATCGGCGACGAGGGCGACGACGAGGCCTACGCGGTCGCGCTCCTGCCCTCGGGCCGCGCGCTGCTCGCGGGCCGCGTCACGAACACGCCGCGCGACACCGGCTTCCTCGCGCGGATCGGCGGCACCGCTACGCCGCCGAGCCCGGCGTTCACCATGGCCTACGACAACCACGGGCACGCGGGCCGCCCGGTCCGCCCGGGGCAGGTCGTGACCTTCGACGCGAGCTCCTCGACCGACGCCGACGGCGCGATCGGCGCCTACGCCTGGGACCTCGACGGCGACGGCCAGACCGACCACACCGGCCCGGTCGTCACCACCACCTACGACCACGACCAGAGCGCCGGCGTCCTGCTGAAGGTGACCGACGACGACAACTTGACGGCCACCACCGGCACGGCGCTCGCCGTCGCCGCCGACAGCGCGCCCGGCGTCTCCATCCAGGAGCCCGCCAACCCCCAGGCCGGCAAGGACTTCACCCTGACCGCGCTCGCCGGGGACGCCGACGGCGCGGTCGCCTCCTACGCGTGGGACCTCGACGGCGACGGGACGTACGAGACGAGCACCGGCGCCAGCCCGAAGGTCACGACGCACTACGACACCGCGGGCCAGCACCTGCTCGGCGTCCGCGTCACCGACGACGAGGGCGCGACGGGCACGACGCTCGACCACCTCAAGGTCGGCGAGGGCCCCTGCGTCGAGAACCCGACGATCAAGATCGAGCAGGCCGTCCTGATCACGCAGGGCACCGCCCAGGCCGGCGCGGGCTGCTTCCACGCGGTCACCGTCGACAAGGACGGGATCCGCACGACGACCTACACGACCGACGGCCACTTCCGGCTCAACGGGCTCGAGGTCGACACGAAGCTGACCTCGAAGGCCGTCCTGGTCTGGAAGCGCAAGATCAGCGGCGGGGCCACGACGGCCGCGACGCTCGACGCCGCGAACGTCAGCGTCGTCGGCACCTACAACAAGACCGACTTCGCGTTCATCGACGGCAAGATCTCGTGGGACCTGAAGGGCGCCACGATCGGCGGCTTCAAGGTCGACCCCACCGCCGGCATCGGCGGCCTGCCGCTGAAGGTCAGCGGCGAGCCCAGGCTGAACGCCAACGGCACCTCGACGCTCGACATCCTCCCGGGCACGCCGCCCGAGCTGCTGGGCAAGACGCCGAGCTCGCCGACGCACGCCACCTTCGGCCCGGCGGCGAGCGCCGCCGACCTCGCGCCGTTCTCCTACACCGTGGACGAGATCCCGCTCGGCGTCATCACGCTCGGGCCCGTCGTCATCACCTACAAGGGCGAGGGCAACTGGGCGATCTCGGCCAAGGCGAGCATGGCGGTGCCGGTCCCGACGACGCTCGCCGGCAAGCTCGAGCTCGCCAAGGGCAAGGTGAAGATGGTGGACCTGCAGTTCGACGGCGCGATCACCGTCGGCCCGCTGCTCATCACCCACGTCGGCCTGACGATCGACTTCGGCCCGAAGGTCACCGCCAACGAGAACTGCGTCAAGCACGTCGGCCTCGAGGACATCACGCCCTACGCGGGCTGGGACTTCCTCGAGCAGGTCGTGCCGGGCTACAAGGCCTACGTGTTGGCCCACGAGGGCCCGAACCAGGTCCTCTTCCACCAGCTGTTCATGGACTACAAGGTCCCGAACTTCGCGCTCTGCGGCTCGATCGGCCTCAGCGTCGCGAAGCTCGTCGAGGCGCGCTTCGGCTTCGGCTTCGCCCGCTACCCGAGCCCGCTGCCGAACGTCTTCTTCTTCCACGGCGAGGGCACGCTGGTCGAGATCATCCACGCGACGATCGACGCCGAGGTCACGACCGAGGGCTACGTCCACGTCAACGCGGAGGTCAAGGGCGGCTATCCGGAGACCGACCCCTGGATCGGCTGGAAGCTCGGGCTGGACTTCGAGTACTTCAAGGAGAAGTTCAACGCCCAGGCCTACGCGGCGATCACGATCGTCCCGCTCGACTTCACCGCGGGCGCGCAGCTCCTGGCCTCCAACAAGGGCATCGTCGGCTGCCTGAGCCTCGGGACGCCGTTCGGCGAGTGGCACCCGGGCGGCGGCGCGAAGTGGGGCCACGGACCCAAGCTGTACCTCTTCGGCTGCGACGTCGACGACTACAAGGTGGTCATCCAGCACGCGCTCTCGGGCGACATCGTCATCGGCCCGCCGGTCCACGGGATGACCGCGCACACGGCGTCGGTGAAGGCGCTCCCGACGACCGGGCGCGGCAACGAGGCGACGCTCGTCCGCTACACGGGCCACAGCATGAAGGCGCGCGCCGCGCAGGCGGCGCCCGACGCCATCGACATCCCGGCGGGCCTGCCCGGCACGGTCATGGGCTTCAAGGGCGACGGCGCGCCGCCGCACGTGATCCTCCACGGCCCGAAGGGCGAGGCCATCGACACCGGCGCGGGCAACGCGCCGATGACCACGCCCGGCGTCGCCGCGCTGAAGAACCCGACGACGGGCATCACCGAGGTCGTCGTCGCCAAGCCGTCCGCCGGGCGCTGGACCGTCGAGGTGGCGCCGGACTCGGCCCGCCTGGTCGAGGCGCTGCAGGCCGACGGCACGGTGCCGGCCAGGATCACCGGGACGGTGAGCGGCTCCGGGCCGCGCCGGACCTTGTCCTACAAGATCAGCGGGCTGGCGGACGGCGCGCGCGTGGACTTCGCCGAGGTCGGCGCGGCCGCGGGCAGCCTGATCGGCACCGCGACGAAGGACGGCTCCGGCACCCTGGCCTTCACCCCGGGCGAGGGCGCCGCGGGCAAGCGCGACGTCCAGGCGATCATCACCAACCCCGACGGCTTCGCGGGCGACCGCCGCAAGCTCGGCACCTACCGGGCGCCCGCGCCGCCGCGACCCGCGGCCGCCCGCAGGCTCACGCTGCGCCGCAGCGGCGCGTCGCTGGTCCTGAGCTGGCCGCGGAGCGCGCTGGCGGTCAAGACGCAGGTCGACGTCAGGACCTCCAACGGCCTGAACCTGACGCGGATCGCTAAGCGGGGCAGCAGCGTCCGGCTGCGCGCCCCGGCGGCCGGGACGACCCTGCGGATCACCGTCGTGGGGAGCTCGAAGACCGGCGTCCTGGGCAAGGCCGCCCACTTCACGCGGAAGCTTCCGAAGGCCAACGTGAAGAAGAAGGTCGTCCGCCGGCGTTGAGCGCCGGACCATCCCGCCGACCGCCGGTTCGCCCGGGGGCTAGTCTGCGGCCCAATGGCGGGGACCATCGCGGACCGGGTCCGCGCACGGGACGTGGAGCGGTTCGTCGGGCGGACGGCCGAGCTGGCCGTGTTCGACGGCCTGTTCGTCGACGACCCGCCCGCGAGCGTGGTGCACGTCCACGGCCCGGGCGGGATCGGCAAGAGCGCGCTGCTGCGGCAGGTCGAGCGCCTCGGGGCCGAGCGCGGCTGGTCGCCGTGGCGCATCGACGGCCGCGAGCTGCCGCCGGTCCCGGGCGCGCTCGAGTCGATCGTCCTGGCCGCGCACGCCGAGGAGCGGCCGCTGCTGCTGTTCGACACCTACGAGCGGATCTCCGGCCTCGACGGCGCGCTGCGCACGCGGCTGCTGCCCGCGCTCCCGGCGCGGGCGATCGTCGTGCTCGCGGGCCGCGAGCGGCCCGCGCCGGAGTGGTTCCAGGACGGGTGGGAGCACGTGACGCGCGCGCTGCCGCTGGCGCCGTTCAGCGCCGCGGAGGGCCGCGCGTTCGTCGACGCGCACGCGACGGTCGACGAGGCGACGGCGTCCGCCCTGGTGCGCTGGTCGACCGGCTCGCCGCTGGCGCTCGGGCTCGCCGCGGCGATCGCGCAGCGCGAGGGGCGCTGGGACGAGGGGCTGCTCGACGCGAACCCGGAGCTGGTCGAGGCGCTCGTCGGGCGGCTCGTCTTGGCCCAGGAGTTCCGCGCGGGCGCGCCCGCCGAGCGCCACGACGACGTCACCGCGGTGGCCGCGATCGCGCGCGTGACGACCGCGTCGATGCTCGCCGCCGTCCTGCCGGGGATCGCGCCCAACGAGGCCCAGGCGTGGCTGCGCGCGCAGGCGATCGCCGAGCCGGTGGGGGACGGGATCGCGATGCACGAGCTGGTCCGCCGCGCGCTGCGCGCCCAGCTGCGCGTGCAGCGGCCCGAGCGCGAGCGCGAGCTGCGCCGGCGGATCGCCGACCATCTCCATCATCTTGCGGTGGCGGGCGACGCGCGGCTGGTGATCGACCTCGCCGAGCTGGTCGAGGACCCCGCGCTGCGCTGGGGCTTCGGCGCCGACGCGGCGCGCGTGCTGCGGCCGGACGGCCTGCGCCCGGGCGAGCTCGACGCCCCGCCGGCGCGGGTGCGCGACCGCGCCAGCGAGGCGTGGTGGACGGCGACGCGCGTGCTCGCCGACGCGGCGCCCGAGCACTTCGTCGTGGCGCGCGACCATCACGACGACCTCCAGGGCGTGGCCATCGCGGCGACGCCGCGGGGCGCGTCGGCCGCCGCGTTCGCCGACCCGTTCCTCGGCCGCTGGCTCGAGCACGCGCGCGACCACGTGCCGGACGGCAACGCGCTCGTCTGGCGCGACGCGCTCGACCTCACGAGCGACGAGGCCGGCGACCTCGCCTCGCGCGTGCTGGCCGTCATCAACACCGCGACGATCCTGCGCTGCGGGCTGCCGAACCCGCGCTGCTTCTACATCCCGATCAGCCCGGTGAACACGGCGTCGGTCGCGTTCGCGCGGCAGGCGGGCGCGCGGCGGGTCGAGGGGCTCGACGTGCTCGTGGGCAGCGTGCTCCACGAGGCGCACGTGATCGACCACGGCCCCGGCGGCGTCCTCGGCGGCCTGCGCGCGACGATCTACGCCGAGCTCGGCCTGCCGCGGCCCGCCGACGACGCCGACGACCGCGGGCTCGGCGCGCCGGTGACCGAGGCCGACGTCCGCCAGGCGCTGCGCGACATCGACCGGCCGTCGGAGCTGATGGCCAGCCCGCTCGCCGCGCTCGTCGACGCGGGCCCGGGCGCCGCGGCCGCGGTCCGCGAGCTGCTTGTCACGGCGATGTCGGACGCCTTCGGCGCGGGGCCCGACGAGGAGCTGCTGCGCGACGTCGCGCTCGGCGCCTACGCCGACCCGTCGACCACCCACGAGGACGTCGCCCACGCCCTCCACGTCTCCCGCGCCACCTACTTCCGCCGCCTCCGCCAGGCCAACGAGCGCCTCTGCGACTACGTGCTCGCGGCGGCGACGCCGCGGCTGGCCGACGCGGCCTGACGCTCAGGCACCGCTCAGCGAGATCTCGGGCGCGGCGGGCACCCTGATGGCCATGGCTCGCACGCACGCACCGTGTTCCCAGGTCTCGCGGCTGGGGCGCTCGGCGCCGCCCGCGCGGCGGCCGTGGTGCCGGGCGTCCGGCGGCGTGGCGCTGGGCGCGCTGCTCGGCGAGCGGGACCGGATCTACGTCGCGGGGCGCGAGCTCGACGGCGACGGCGTGATCGACGTGGTCGACGCGCACGGCCGGCTGCGGGACCGGCTCCCGGTCGTCGCGCCGGACTGGGGCAGCCAGGCGGCGGCGCTGCTGGAGGACGCGACGGGGCATCCGCCGCAGCCCGCGACCGCGGCGGCGTTCGCGGTCGAGGTGCTCGGGCGCCAGCCCTACGAGGGCTTCGCGCTGTCCTCGAGCGAGGTCTGCGCGTGGCTGCTGCTGCGCGCGATCGCGCGCGAGGAGCGCTAGGCCGCGAGGCGGATCGGCGCGTCGTGGACGGTCACGCCGCCGAACTCGAAGCGCTCGAGCGCGACGGTGCGGCCGCCGCGGACGACCTCGACGAGGACGCCCCACGCGCGCTCGTGGACGCGGAGCGCGGCGCCGGGATGGCGCCGGCGCAGGAGGTCGATCTCCCGGGCCTGCTCGAGGGTCAGCTCCGCGTCCATGGCTCGATGATCGGCCAGGACGCTGAAGACCTGATGAGCAGGAGCTGAGGCGGACCTCAAGATGATCACGGGCGGCGGGCGGCGCCGGCCGTAGGATCCGCGGCGTGCCCGTGCCGCTGAGGACGATCGCGCGCGAGTGGGGGCGGATCGGGTGCGTCGGGTTCGGCGGCCCGCCCGCGCACATCGCGCTGCTGCGCGAGCTCTGCGTCGAGCGCCGCGGCTGGATCGCGGCGCGCGACTTCGAGGACGCGATCGCCGCCGTGAACCTGCTGCCCGGGCCCGCCTCGACGCAGCTCGCGGTGTGGTGCGGGCACCGGCTGCGCGGGCGCCCCGGGGCGCTCGTCGCGGGGCTCTGCTTCATCGTGCCGGGGCTCGTCCTGATCCTCGCGCTGGCGGCGGCGTTCCTCGCCGGCGCGCCGCCGCGCTGGCTGCGCGGCGCGGGCGCCGGGGCGGGCGCGGCGGTGGCCGCGGTGGCGCTGCGCGCCGGGCTCGACCTCATCGCCCCGAGCTGGGCACGGGCGCGCGCGACGGGCCGGGCGCGCCCGCTGATCGCCTACATCTCGGTCGGCGTGCTGGCGGCGGCGACGCTCGGGCCGTGGCTCGTGCTCGTCCTGCTCGCGTGCGGGCTGCTCTCGCTGCTGCTCGCGCGGCGCGGCCCGGGTGGCGAGGCGCTGCTGGCCTCGGCCTCGCCGCTCGCGCTGCTCGCCGCCGCCGCGGGCGCGACGGGCGGGCTCGCGGCGCTGTCGTGGACCGCGCTGAAGGTCGGCGCGCTCTCCTACGGCGGCGGCTTCGTGATCATCCCGCTGATGCAGTCCGACGCCGTCGGCGCGCACCACTGGATGACCGACGGGCAGTTCCTCAACGCGGTCGCGCTCGGCCAGGTCACGCCGGGACCCGTCGTCCACACGGTCGCCGTCGTCGGCTACGCGGTCGCGGGCGTCGGGGGCGGGCTGCTCGCGGCGCTGATCGCGTTCTCACCGTCCTTCCTCTTCGTCCTCGGCGGGGCCGAGCGCTTCGGCCTGCTGCTCCGCGACCCGCGCGCGCGGGCGTTCATCGACGGCGCCGCGCCCGCCGCGCTCGGGGCGATCCTCGGCTCCGCGATCCCGCTGGCCGGCGCGCTGCAGGAGGGCTGGCAGGTCGCCGTCCTGGCCGCGGCGGCGGTCGCGCTGCTGGCGGTGCGGGCCGGCGTGGTGGCGGTGCTGGTGGGCGCCGGCGCCGTCGGGGTGGTCGCCGCGCTGGCGGGCGCGGGGCTGCCGTAGCGCCGGTGCGTCGAGGCCGCTCGCACCGCGCCGGGTGAGCGCCGCCGCGCCGTGCCGGAGCGGCAGGCGTCGGCTCCTCACCGGCGCGCGGCGGCCAGCAACCGCCGCAGCTCGCACAGCTCGCGGATCTCGTCCACCGTCAGCCCCGCCTCGCGCGCCAGCGCGATCGCGTGCAGCCGCTCGAGGACGCCCGGCGGGTAGAAGACGTGGCGACCGGCGCGGGCGGGCCGCGGCAGCAGGCCCGCCCGGTCGTAGTAGCGGACGTGGGATGGGGCGATCCCCGCGCGCTGCGCGACCTCTGCGACGGTGAGCTGGTCGTCCATGATGTTGCTCAATCGACCCTGATCGAACGTGAACCCTCACCATCGTACGCCCATCGGCACGGCGTGACCAGGGCAGTGGACAGCCGTCCGGCAGGCCCGCCGGAGCGCGCGCCCACACCCCCGCCCGCGGCTAGAGACCACCGCGCCAGGGGTACGGCACGCTCCATGACGCTGACGCCGCCCGCCGTGCCCACGACGCTGGAGGCCGCCGTCCGCCGCTTCGTCGACGACGTGGTGCTGCCGTCGGTCGCCGAATGGGACGCCGCCGACGAGCTGCCAGCGCCCGTGCTCGCCCGGATCGTCGACCTCGGCCTCACCGGCGCGCTCGTCCCGGCCGAGCACGGCGGGCCCGGCCTCGGCGTCGCGGACCTCGCGCCCGCCTGGCGCACGCTCTCCCAGGGCTGGATCTCGCTCACCGGCGCGATCAACCCGACCGGGCTGGCGACGACGCTGCTCGTCCGCCACGGCAGCGAGGCGCAGCGCCGGCGCTGGCTGCCCGGGATCGCGCGCGGCGAGGTCCTCGCGTCGTTCTCGATCACCGAGCCCCAGGCGGGCAGCGACCTCCACCGGCTCGAGACGACCGCGCGCCGCGCGCCGGACGGGCGCGGCCTCGTCCTCGACGGCGACAAGCGCTGGGTCGCGGGCGGCGTCTCGAGCGACGTCGTCTTCCTGATGGCCGAGGTCGAGGGCTCCGAGAAGCCCTCGTGCGTGATCCTCCCGGCCGACGGCCGCGACACCGACACGTGGCGCCTGACCGAGATCGACAAGCTCGGCTACCGCGGCGTCGAGTCAGCCGCCTACGCCTTCGCCGGCCACCACGCGCCCGGCGCGGAGGTGCTCGGCGACGAGGTCGGCGCGGGCGCCCGCCAGATGCTCGACGCGCTCGACGTCGGCCGCGTCAACGTCGCCTGCCGCGCGCTCGGGATCATCGACCGCGCGCTCGCCTGCGCGGTCGAGGAGTCGACCGAGCGCGAGATCGGCGACGGCCTGCTCGGCGACCACACGCACGCGCAGCTGCGCGTGGGCGCGCTCGTCGCCCGCCGCGCCGCGGTCAGCGCGCTCGTCGACCAGGCCGCGCGCGCCATCGACGCCCACGACGACGCCGCGCGCGAGCTCTCCACCGCCGCGAAGGTCGTCGCCTCCGACACCGCGGTCTGGGCGGTCGACCGCGCCGCCCGCCTCGCCGCCAGCCGCTCGTTCGCCGCGGGCGACGAGCTCGCCCGCCTGCGCCGCGACGCGCCCCAGACCCAGATCGGCGAGGGCGCCAACGACGCGCTCCTCATGGCGCTCGCGCGCCCCGCGCTCAGCTCCGGGCGATGAGCCCGTCGACGAACGCGAGCTTGTCGATGACCGGGCCCGACAGGACGAACGGGTAGAGGTCGTCGAAGCCCAGGCTGCGGTTGACCGCGTTCAAGGCGTAGGTCAACCCGAGCCAGTCGTCGAGCATCCCGCGCAGCCCGCCCGCGCCGGCGTCGACCGGCTCGGCGTGGAGGTCCGGCCGGCCCGCCGGGCCGTCGACGCGCACGCCGTAGGCCGCCGCGGTCTGGAGCGTGTCGCGCAGGTGCAGGACGTGCGCGAAGGTCTCCGCCCAGTCCTCGGACGGGTGCATCGTCGCGTAGGCGCTGACGTGCTCGCGCGCCCAGCCCGCGGGCGGGCCCTCGGCGTAGTGGCGGTCGAGCGCCTCCTGGTAGTCCTCGCGCTCGTCGCCGAAGAGCCGCCGCGCGGCGGTCAGCGCCTCCTCGTTGCGCGTGAGGATCGGGAAGTAGAAGTGGCCGATCTCGTGGCGCATGTGCCCGAGCAGCGTCCGGTAGGGCTCGCCCATCTCGACGCGCCGCTTCTCGCGCTGGTCGTCGTCGGACTCGGCGAGGTCGAGCGTGATCAGCCCGTCGGCGTGCCCGGTCGTCACGAGCTGCGTCGCGCTGGAGAGCAGGTCGAAGGTGAGGCCGTGCTCGGGATCGTCGCGGCGCGTCGGGATCGGCAGCCCGAGCTCGCCGAGCTCGAAGACCAGCCGCCGCTTGGCCCGCTCCGCCTCCGCCCACTGCTTGATGCCGTGCGCGTCGCTGTCGCTCGGCCGCGTCCGCGTCAGCGCGCAGGCGAAGCAGAGCTCGCCGGGCGCGGCCGCGAGGCCGTTGCAGCCGATCGCGTCGCGGTTCGCGCACGGGGGCTCGACCGGCTTGGTGACCAGCTCGCGATCGCTCCAGCGAACGCCCAGCTTGGTGCCACAGCGCAGGCACGCGCTGTTCTCGAAGAAGATCAACTGGCCGCAGACGCCACAGGTGAAAGCTCGCATGAAGTCCGTCCAACGTACCCGGCTCGCGCGCTTTCATAAGGGAACGTCAGCGTTTCCACCCTCCGGGGCACGGGTACGTCGCCCCCAATGGCGGAGACCGGTGCACGCCCGCAGGTCCCTGCCTGGCGCCTCAAGGTGCTCCGGGGCCTGCGCTCGTTCTTCACGCCGCTGCTCCCCGACGACTACCTCGAGCTCGTCAACCCCTTGTGGTCGACGCAGGAGCTGCGGGGCCGGATCGAGCGCGTCGAGCCGGAGACCGGCGACGCGGTCACGATCCACATCAAGCCGGGCTGGGAGTGGGAGGGCCACGAGCCGGGCCAGTACCTGCGCGTCGGCGTCCAGGTCGACGGCAAGCACCACTGGCGCGCCTACTCGCTGACCTCGGACCCCGGCCGCGCCGACGGCCAGATCTCCATCACCCCCAAGCACTACGAGCCCGGCGCGGTCTCGCCGTTCCTGGTCCGCCAGGCGCGGCCCGGCGCGATCCTCCGCCTCGGCGGCGTCGAGGGCAGCTTCGTCCTGCCGGAGCCGCCGCCGCGGCGCCTGCTCTTCATCAGCGCGGGCAGCGGCATCACGCCGATCATGTCCATGCTGCGCGCGCTCGACCGCCGCGGCGCGCTGCGCGACGTCGTCCACGTCCACTCCGCGCGCACGCCCGACGACGTCATCTTCGCCAGGCAGCTCCACGACCTCGACGCGCGCCACGACGGGCTGACGCTCCACGTCCGCCACACCGCGACCGACGGGCGCCTCGTCGCCGCCGACCACCTCGACGCGCTCTGCCCGGACTGGCGCGAGCGCGCGACCTACGCCTGCGGCCCCGCCGAGCTGCTCGACGCGCTCTCCGGCCACTGGGAGGAGGCGGGCGTCGCCGAGCGCCTCCACATGGAGCGCTTCCAGCCCGTCATCGGCGGCGCCGCCGGCGAGGGCGCGGGCGGCACCGTCCGCTTCGCCAAGAGCGAGGTCGAGACGCCCTGCGACGGCGGCACGCCGATCCTCGTCGCCGGCGAGGAGGCCGGGGTCGAGCTGCCCTACGGCTGCCGCATGGGCATCTGCCACACCTGCACCGGGCGCCTGCGCTCGGGGCGCGTCCGCGACCTGCGCACCGGGGAGATCTCCGGGAGCGAAGGCGAATCCGTCCGTACCTGCATCAACGCCGCCGAAGGAGCAGTGGAGATCGAGCTATGAGCGCCACCGAGGCACCGCCCACCCCGAGCGTCGACGAGCTCCAGAGCCCGCTCGCGCGCCTGACCGACGAGCAGATCGAGGAGCTCGGCCGCGAGTTCGCCGCGATCCACGACGAGGTCTTCGCCGAGCTCGGCGACCGCGACGCGCGCTACATCCGCTCGATGATCGAGCTGCACCGCCGCCTGGTGGTGCTCTCGCGCGTGCTGCTGCTGTTCTCGCGCCGGAAGCCCGCCTGGATCGCGGGCACCACGATGCTCTCGCTGGCCAAGATCCTCGAGAACATGGAGATCGGCCACAACGTCATGCACGGCCAGTGGGACTGGATGAACGACCCCCAGATCCACTCCTCCAAGTGGGACTGGGACTCGGCGTCGACCGCCGAGGCGTGGAAGCACTCGCACAACTACGTCCACCACACCTACACCAACATCCGCGGCAAGGATCGCGACCTCGGCTACGAGATCATGCGGATCGACCCACAGCAGAAGTGGCACCCGGTCTACCTGGCGCAGCCCTTCTACAACATCCTGCTGATGGCGTTCTTCGAGTGGGGCGTCGCGGTCCACGACCTCGACTTCCAGGCGATCCGCCGCGGCGAGAAGTCGAAGGGGCAGATCAAGCGCGAGCTGAAGGGCATGGCCGGCAAGGCCCGGACCCAGATCGTCAAGGACTACCTCGCGTTCCCGGCGCTCAGCGGCCGCAAGGGCTTCAAGAGCACGTTGAAGGCCAACTTCACCGCCAACATCGTGCGCAACGCCTGGGCCCACGCGATCATCTTCTGCGGGCACTTCCCCGACCAGACCTACACCTTCTCGCAGGAGGAGACCGAGGACGAGACGCGCGGCGGCTTCTACGTCCGCCAGCTCCTCGGCGCGGCGAACATCGAGGGCAGCCCGCTGTTCCACGTGTTGAGCGGCAACCTCGGCTACCAGGTGGAGCACCACCTGTACCCCGACATGCCGAGCTCGCGCTACTCGGAGATCGCCCCGCGCGTGAAGGACATCTGCGAGCGCTACGAGCTCCCCTACAACACGGGGCCCTTCAGCAAGCAGTGGGGCAGCGTGATGCGCACGATCGCGCGGCTCGCGCTCCCGGGCGGCGCGCCGCGGCCGAAGCCGGGGCCCTACCGCGGCGGCTGATCGGGGTCCGGGCGGTAGGCCCGGAACGCGAGGCGCGTGAGCTCGTCCTCGCGGTCGGGCAGCGACGCGGTCTCGCCGCGGCGGATCGCCGCGTAGACGACCTCGAGGATCCCGCCGGTGACGAAGACGGGCGTCACCGGCGAGAGCCACTTCTCCGCGCCGGGCTGCGAGCGCGGGAGCTGGTCGACGACCGGGAAGAACGCCTCGATCGCCGCGTCGCGGCGGGCCAGGCCCGCGGCGCCGGACCCGAGGACCTCGACGATGCACATGCGCGCGAACGCGGGCTCGGAGGCGAGGAAGCGCAGGAAGCCGCCGAGCAGCGCGCGCACCCGGACCTCCCAGCTGCCGTCGGCGACGCCCGCCAGGTCGCCCGCCATCCGCTCCATCAGCAGCGCGGTGATCGCGTCGTACGCGGCGAGGAAGCAGTCCTCCTTGTCGGTGAACAGCTCGTAGAAGGTCTTGCGCGAGACGCCGGCGTAGTCGGTGATGTCGGCGACGCGCGTGCTCGCGTAGCCCTTCTCGGCGACGACGTTGGCGATCGCGTCGAGCAGCCGCTCGCGCTGGTTGGAGACGATGAACCGGCGCGACAGGCCGTGGCGCCCCTTGGGCAGGTGCCCGACGCCGGGCGAGCCGCCCGAGAGCGGCAGGCCGGATGCGCGGTCGTCCTCGGTCTCGCCCATGGGTCGCGGTCAGTCGGTGCCGAAGAGCCGGTCGCCGGCGTCGCCCAGGCCGGGCCGGATGTAGCCGCGCTTGTCGAGCCCGCGGTCGAGGACGCCGGTGAGGATCGGGACGTCGGGGTGCGCGGCGCGGACCGCCTTGACGCCCTCGGGCGCAGCGATCAGCGAGACGAGCCGGAGGTCCTGCGCGCCGTTCTGCCGCATGCGCGTGAGCGCCGCGGTCGCGCTGCCGCCGGTGGCGAGCATCGGGTCGACCACGAAGACCGTCGAGGTCGCGACGCCCTCGGGCAGCGACTCGTAGTAGTCCTCGGGCTCGAGCGTCTCCTCGTTGCGGCGCATGCCGAGGTGCGCGACCGACGCGCCGGGGACGTAGCGCAGGAAGCCGTCGACCATGCCGAGGCCCGCGCGCAGGACCGCGACGACCATGACCGGCGTCGGGCGCGAGCCCGTGGTCTTCTCGAGCGGCGTCTCGACCTCGACCTCGCGGGTCGGCACGTCGCGCAGCGCCTCGTAGGCGAGCATCGACGAGGCGTCGGCCATCGCGGCGCGGAACGCGGCGCGGGTCGTGCTCGCGGCACGGAGCTCGGTGACGGCGCGGGCCATCACGGGGTGGTCGACGACGCGGAGGCCTTCCATCGGTGCGAGCACGTTAGTCCATGCGCAGTAGCCTGGCGCGGCGATGGCTCCTCCCAATCGCAACGTCGAGTTGAAGGCCCACGACCACGATCCGGAGGCGACGCTCGCCGCCGCCCTGGCCCATGGCGCCGCCGACCAGGGCGTCCTGCGCCAGATCGACACCTACTTCGCCGCGCGCGAGGGCCGGCTCAAGCTGCGCGAGGAGGACGGCGCCGCGACGCTGATCGCCTACGCGCGCGCCGACGAGGCGACGGCCCGGACCAGCGCCTATCACTTGGTCGACGTCCCGGATCCCGCCGCGCTGAAGGGCGCGCTCGACGCCGCGCTCGGCACCGTCGTGGTCGTCGAGAAGTTCCGGCGGCTGCTGCTCTGGGAGGGCGTGCGGATCCACCTCGACGCGGTCGAGGGCCTCGGCACCTGGGTCGAGCTGGAGGCGGTCGCGCCCGCGGACTCCGACCTGGGCGACGAGCACCGCAAGGTCGCCGAGCTGCGCGCGGTCCTGAAGATCGAGGACGACGCGGTCGTCGCGACCGGCTACGCGGGCCTGCTGCTGGAGGGCGGCGCGGCGACGCCGCGGCTCGTCGACCTCGCGCGGACCGCGATGGAGCGGGCCTACGCGCCGTACTCGCGCTTCCACGTCGGCGTCGCGCTGCGCGACGAGACCGGCGCGCTGCACGGCGGGGCGAACGTCGAGAACGGCGCCTACCCGCAGGGCGCGTGCGCGGAGGCCTCGGCGATCGGCGCGCTGGTCGCCGCGGGCGGGCACGCGATCCGCGAGGCGGTCGTCATGGCCGACACCGAGCTGATCGTCCCGTGCGGCGGCTGCCGCCAGCGGCTCTCGGAGTTCGCGGCCGCGGAGACGCCCATCCACCTGGCCGGGCCGGAGGGCATCCGCCGGACCGTCACCCTCGGCGAGCTGCTGCCGCTCGCGTTCGACCTGGAGGAGGCGCAGTCGTGAGCACCACCGCCGCCGACGTGATCCGCGAGGCCGCGGGCGACGCGTTCACCACGCCGCGCCTCGGCCTCGTCCTCGGCTCGGGCCTCGGCGGCCTGGCCGACGCGATCGAGGACGCGACCGCGATCGCCTACGCCGAGCTGCCGGGCTTCCCGGTCGGCTCGGTCGCGGGCCACGCGGGCCGGCTCGTGCTCGGCACGCTCGCCGGGACGCCCGTCGTCGTCCTGCAGGGCCGCGCGCACCTCTACGAGGGGATCCCGGCCGCCGACCTCGCGGTCCCCGTGCGCACCGTGCGCGCGCTGGGCGCGGAGGCGATCGTCCTCACCAACGCCGCGGGCTCGCTGAACCCGCAGGCCGGGCCGGGCAGCCTGATGGCCTTGACCGACCACATCAACTTCATGGGCGCCAACCCGCTGACCGGGCGCAACGACGAGGCGATCGGCCCGCGCTTCGTCCCGCTGGGCGACGCCTACGACGGCGAGCTGCGCGCCGCGCTGCACGCCGCCGCGGCCGCCGAGGGCGTCGCGCTGCACGAGGGCGTCTACCTCGCCGTCTCCGGCCCGTCGTTCGAGACGCCCGCCGAGATCCGCGCGTTCAAGGTCCTGGGCGCCGACGCCGTCGGCATGTCGACCGTCCCCGAGGTCATCGTCGCCCGCCACTGCGGCCTGCGCGTCGCGGCGGTCTCGGTGGTCACCAACCTCGCCGAGGGGATGGGCACCGAGGTGCTGAGCCACGAGCACACCCTCGCGAACGCCGCCGTCGGCGCCGAGCAGCTGCAGCGGGTGCTGCGGCGCTTCGTGGAGGCGCAGGCATGATCCGCCCGACGAAGGAGCTGCTGCGCGACAAGCGCGACGGCAAGGCGCTGAGCCCCGACGAGCTGCGCGCGATCGCGAGCGGGATCGGCGACGGCGGCCTCTCCGACGCGCAGGTCGCCGCCTTCGCGATGGCCGTCTTCTTCCGCGGGCTCGACGCCGAGGAGCTGCCCGCCTTCACGCTCGGCATACGCGACAGCGGCACCGTCCTCGACTGGTCCGACCTCGACAAGCCGGTGCTCGACAAGCACTCGACCGGCGGCGTGGGGGACAAGGTGTCGCTGATCCTCGCCCCGCTGATCGCCGCGTGCGGCGGCGCGACGCCGATGATCTCCGGCCGCGGCCTCGGCCACACCGGCGGGACGCTCGACAAGCTCGAGGCGATCCCCGGCTACGACGCGACGCCCGACGCCGCGTTGATGGGCAAGGTCGTCCGCGAGGTCGGCTGCGTCATCGGCGGCCAGACCGACGACCTCGCCCCGGCCGACCGCAAGCTCTACGGGATCCGCGACGCGACCGGCAGCGTCGAGGCGATCCCGCTGATCGTCTCGTCCATCCTGTCCAAGAAGCTGGCGGCCGGGCTCGGCGGCCTGGTCATGGACGTCAAGCACGGCAGCGGCGCGTTCATGGCCGAGCTCGACGACGCGCGCGCGCTCGCCCGCGCGCTCGTGGACGTCGCGGTCGCCGCGGGCCTGCCGACCGTCGCGCTGCTCACCGACATGGACCGCGTGCTCGGCCGCACGGCCGGCAACGCGCTGGAGGTCCGCGAGTCGATCGAGCTGCTGCGCGACCCGGCGGCCGCCGACCCGCGGCTCGTCGAGGTGACCCTGGAGCTCACGCGCGCGCTGCTGGAGCTCGGCGGCCTCGGCGACGCCGACCCCGAGGCCGCGCTCGCGAGCGGCGCCGCGGCCGAGCGCTTCGGCGCGATGGTCCACGCGCTCGGCGGGCCGAGCGACATCATGGAGAGCCCCGACGCGCACCTCGACCGCGCGCCGGTGGTCCGCGAGGTCTTCCCGGAGCAGGATGGCGTCGTCGTCGCGCACGACACCCGCGCGCTCGGCATCGCGGTCATGAGCCTCGGCGGCGGCCGCGCGGTCGAGAGCGACGTCATCGACATGGCCGTCGGCCTGGACGCCGTCAGCGGGCCGGGCACCGCGGTCGGCGCGGGCGCGCGGCCGCTGGCGATCGTGCACGCGCGCGACGAGGCCGGCGCGGACGCGGCGGAGGCCGCGGTGCGGGCGGCGATCGTGGTGGGGGACGCGGCTCCGCCGGAGGTGCCCGTCGTCGCGGAGGTGCTGCGATGAGCGCCGTCGCCGCCATCCCGAAGGCCGAGCTCCACGTCCACCTCGAGGGCACCGCGACGCCCGACCTGATCCGCCGCCTCGCGGAGCGCAACGGCATCCCGCTGCCCGACGGCCTCTTCCGCGCCGACGGCAGCTTCGCCTGGACCGACTTCCTCGACTTCCTGCGCGCCTACGACGAGGCCGCGAGCACGATCCGCACGGCGCGGGACTACCGCGACGTGACCTACGAGTACCTCGCCGCGTGCGCCGCCGAGGGCGCGGTCTACGTCGAGCTGATCGCCTCGCTCGACCACGGCCGCAAGGTCGGCCTCGACGACGCCGAGCACCTCGCCGGGATCGCGCAGGGCATCGACGACGCCCGCGCCGACCACGGCATCACGGGCCGGATCATCTCCTCGATCGTCCGCAACTTCGGCGTGGCCGACTGCGAGGACGTCGCGCGTCGCACGGTCGCGCTCGCCCATCCCTACGTCGTCGGCTTCAACATGGCCGGCGACGAGGCGGGCTTCCCCGCCGCCGACTACGCGCGCGCCTTCGCGATCGTCGACGAGGCCGGCCTCGGCTGCTCGGTCCACGCGGGCGAGCACGCGGGCCCGGAGTCGATCCGCGCCGCGCTCGAGCTGCCCGGGGTCGTGCGCATCTCCCACGGCGTCCGCGCGGTCGAGGACCCCGCGCTGGTCAGGGAGCTGGCCGACCGCGGGATCGTGCTCGAGGTCTGCCCGACGTCGAACGTCGTCCTCGGCGTCTTCCCGTCCTACGAGGCCCACCCGCTGGGCGCGCTGCGCGCCGCGGGCGTCCCGGTGACCCTGGGATCAGACGATCCTCCGTATTTCGGGACGACCATCGGCCGCGAGTACGAGCTGGCGCACGAACGCTTGGGCTGCAGCCTCGACGACCTCCGCGAGATCACCGAAACCGCGCTGAATGCGGCGTTCTCGGACACTGAAGGTGTGGTCAACCGACCAGACCGCCCGGTGGACCTGTAGGTTTGCGCCGCGGCCTGGGTCGGCCGTGCTTTCTGTCCCTCCGCAGTCCCGTTCAATCCCAGAGGGAGTACCTCGCAAGTGCGCGCACGTTCCACTCGCCGTGCCATCGCCTCCATCGGCGTGGCCGGCATCCTCATTTTCGCGGCCGGTTGTGGCTCCGACGACAACGACTCCTCGTCGTCCTCCTCGGGCACCACCTCCACCGCAGCGGCCGCCCCGGCGGCCAAGAAGATCAAGGTCGGCCTCGTCACGGACATCGGCGGCCTCAACGACCGCTCGTTCAACTCGCTGGCGAACCAGGGCCTTCAGCAGGCGCAGTCGCAGCTGGGCATCACCGGCCGCGTCCTGACCTCGAAGTCCAACGCCGACTACATCCCCAACCTGTCGACGCTGGCGCAGCAGAAGTACGACCTCGTCATCGGCGTCGGCTTCCTGATGGCCGACGCGGTCGGCACCGTCGCCAAGAAGTTCCCGGACACGAAGTTCGCGATCATCGACGTCGACGCCACGGGCCTGAAGGGCAAGCCCACCAACGTCGAGGGCCTGCTCTTCAAGGAGCAGCAGTCCGGCTACCTGGCGGGCTACCTCGCCGGCCTGTACGCCAAGGACAACAACATCACGACGATCTCCTCGGTCGGCGGTCAGAAGATCCCGCCGGTCGACCACTACATCGCGGGCTACGACGCGGGCGCCAAGGCGGCGAACCCGTCGATCAAGACGCTGAACGGCTACTCCCAGGACTTCGTCGACCAGGCGAAGTGCAAGGAGATCGCGCTCAGCCAGATCGCCCGCGGCTCGGGCGTCGTCTTCCAGGTCGCGGGCCAGTGCGGCCTCGGCGCGCTGGACGCCGCCAAGGAGAAGGGCAAGCAGGGGATCGGCGTCGACGCCGACCAGGCCTACCTCGGCTCCCACATCCTGACCTCCGCGATCAAGAAGGTCGACACCGCGGTCTTCGACACGGTCAAGCAGGTCCAGGACGACAAGTTCACCGGCGGCGCGAACACGACGTTCGAGGTGAGCAACAAGGGCGCGGGCATCGGCAAGGTCAGCGCCGCGGGCGCCAAGTACCAGTCCCAGGTGGACGCGGTCTCGGCCAAGCTCTCGGACGGCACGATCACGCCGCCCGACACGGTCAAGTAGGACGTTCCAGAACGCCCTACCCTGGCGCACATCGTGACGCCACCTGACGCATCGGGTGCCGCGGAGCTCGTCCTCGAGCTCCGCGGCATCACCAAGCGCTTCGGCGCGCTGACGGCCAACGACGCCGTCGACCTCCAGCTGCGGCGTGGGGAGATCCACGCCCTGCTGGGGGAGAACGGCGCCGGGAAGTCGACGCTGATGAACGTCGTCTACGGGATGCTCACGCCCGACGAGGGCGACATCCTCGTGGACGGCTCCGTGGTCCACGTCGGCTCGCCGCGCGAGGCGATGGACCACGGCATCGGCATGGTCTTCCAGCACTTCATGCTGATCCCGGTCATGACCGTGGCCGAGAACCTCGTGCTCGGCGCGGAGCCGCGCAAGAACGGCCTGCTCGACCTCGCCGGCGCGCGCCGCCGCACGCGCGAGCTCTCCGAGCGCTACGGCCTGCGCGTCGATCCGGACGCCCGCGTGGCGGACGTCTCGGTCGGCCAGCAGCAGCGCGTGGAGATCCTGCGCGCGCTGGACCGCGGCGCGAAGATCCTCGTCCTCGACGAGCCGACCGCGGTGCTCACCGCGCAGGAGACGGCCGAGCTGGCCGAGGTCCTGCGCGCGCTGCGCGACGGCGGGACCTCCGTGGTCTTCATCACGCACAAGCTCCACGAGGTGCTCGACGTCGCCGACCGCGTCACCGTGCTGCGGCGCGGCAAGACCGTCGGGACGATCGACACCGCGGGCGCCGACGAGGCGTCGCTCGCGCGCATGATGGTCGGCCGTGACGTCGTCCTGCGCGTCGAGAAGGAGCCGGGCACGCCCGGCGAGCCGCTGCTCGAGCTCGAGGACGTCCACGCGTTCGACGACCGCGGCCTGCCCGCGGTCGACGGCGTCTCGCTGCAGGTCTGCGCGGGCGAGATCGTCGCGGTCGCCGGCATCGACGGCAACGGCCAGACCGAGCTGATCGACGCGATCAGCGGCCTGCGCCACGTCACCTCCGGCCACGTCCGGCTGCGCGGCAAGGACATCACCAACTGCACCCCGCGCGCGGCGCGCGACGCGGGCGTCGGCCACATCGCCGAGGACCGCCACGCGCGCGGCCTCGTGCTCGACTTCTCGCTGGCCGAGAACCTCGCGCTCAACGACTACCGGTCCGGGACGCGCTTCGGGCTGCTCAAGCCGCGCCGGATGCTCGAGGCCGCCGGGCGCCTGCTGCACGAGTTCGACGTGCGCGGCGGCACGCCCGGGACGCCGGCCCGCTCGCTCTCGGGCGGCAACCAGCAGAAGGTCGTCATCGCGCGCGAGGTCTCGGGCAACCCCGACGCCCTGATCGCCGCGCAGCCCACGCGCGGCCTCGACGTCGGCGCGATCGAGTTCGTCCACCGCCGGTTGCTCGCCGAGCGCGACGCGGGTCGCGCGATCCTCCTGTTCTCGCTCGAGCTGGAGGAGGTCCGCGCGCTCGCCGACCGGATCCTCGTGATCTACGACGGGCGCATCGTGGGCGAGCTGCCGCCGGGCGCCTCCGACGAGGAGCTCGGCCTGCTCATGACCGGCGGCGGCACCGCGCGCGTGGCCTCGTGAGCGAGCAGACGCCCGCCGGGCCGGACGTCCCGCCGCCCAGCGCGCAGCCCGAGTACGACCTCGGCGCCGGCGCGACCGTCGGCGCCCGCCTCGGCACCGCGCTGAAGTCCGGCGGCGTCATCACGCCGATCATCACGGTGCTCTTCTCGTTCTTCGTGGGCGGGCTCGTGGTGCTCGTCACGGGGCACAACCCGATCGACACCTACAAGGCGATCTTCGACGGCACCGGCCTGCAGTGGCTGTTCCCGTGGACCTCGGGCGACGACCGCTCGACCGCGGCGATCAACCTCCAGCAGACGCTGCTGATCACCGGGCCGCTGATCCTGCTCGGCCTCGCCGTCGGCTACGCGTTCCGCGCGGGCCTGTTCAACATCGGCGGCCAGGGCCAGTACATCGTCGGCTCGATCGTCGCGGTCTGGACCGGCTCGTCGTGGGCCGGGATGCCGCACGCGCTGCACGTGGTCCTGTGCATGCTGCTGGCCACCGCGGCGGGCGCGGCGTGGGCCGGGATCGCGGGCGCGCTGCGCGCGATCACCGGCGCGAACGAGGTGATCACCACGATCATGCTCAACTGGATCGCGATCTGGATGGGCGTCTACCTCTTCGGCCTCGGCGGGCCGCTGCAGAACGGGACGCAGCCCGACGTGCCGATCTCCAACGACGTCGTCGCGAGCGCGAAGCTCCACGTCTTCTGGGGCGACCCGGAGCTGCAGGGCCTCCACATCGGCATCTTCGTCGCGCTCGCCGCGGCCTTCGTCTACTGGATCCTGCTCAACCGCTCGACGAAGGGCTACGAGGCGCGCGCGGTCGGCTTCAACCCCGAGGCGGCGCGCTACTCCGGCATCAAGGTCGGCCGGACCTACGTGCTGGTCATGGGCACGTGCGGCGCCCTCGCCGGGCTCGCCGGCTCGCTCGACGTGCTCGGCTGGCAGTTCCACCTGGCGACCAACGACATCCAGGGCACGCAGCTCGCGTTCCTGGGGATCGCGGTCGCGCTGCTCGGGCGCAACACGGCGATCGGCACGTGCCTGGCCGCGCTGCTCTTCGGCGCGCTGGTCAACGGCACGTCGGTGCGCAACCTCGACCCGGCGGTCTTCGAGCCCGAGCTCGCGCAGAACCTGACGACGGTGATCCAGGGCCTCGTCGTGCTGTTCGTCAGCGCCGACGTCCTGATCCTGTTGATCTACAACAAGCTGCGGCCGCGGCGCCGCGCCGCGGCGGCCGACCCGGCCGAGGCGGTCGCATGACCACCGACTCGATCGTCAAGAACCTGCGCGCGCCCGAGGACGGCGACGGCGGCGGGCTCACGCGCGAGCGCGCGCTCGGCTGGGGCGGCATCGCGCTCGGGCTGCTCGCGTTCGTCATCACGCTGCCGCCGTTCGAGGTCCGCACGATCGTCCCGTCGCTGGTGATCGCGGTGCTCGCGATCGGCCTCGGCGCCCTGGCCATCCTCGGCGGCGAGCGGCGCCTCGGCGGCGGCGCGAGCTTCGCCGCGGTCTTCGGCGCGCTCGGCGCGTACGGCGCGACGCACTCGGGCGTCTCGCACCTGGAGGTCGTCGTCTCGTGGAGCGCGCTGACCGCCGCGATGCTCCGCTACGCCACCCCGTTGACGTTCGCCGCGCTCGGCGGCCTGGTGAGCGAGCGCTCCGGCGTCGTGAACATCGCGCTCGAGGGCATGATGCTCATGGGCGCGTTCTTCGGGGCCTACGGCGCCGACAAGACGGGCTCGTGGGTCGGCGGGATCCTGATCGGCGTGCTCGCCGGCATGGCGCTCGCGGCGGTCCACGCGGTCTTCGCGATCTCGCTGCGCTCCGACCAGATCGTCTCGGGCACCGCGCTGAACTTCGTCGCGCTCGGCCTCACGGGCTACATGTACGTCGACACCTACGGCGCCAACGGCACGCCCGACAACCTGCCCTCGGTCCCGGAGGTCAACCTCCCGACCGACTCGCTCGGCTTCGTCGGCCAGGCGATCTCGCAGCTCAACCTGCTCGTCTGGGGCTCGCTGCTGGCGGTCGTCCTGGTCTGGATCGTCATCTTCCGCACGCGCCTCGGCCTGCGCCTGCGCTCGGTCGGCGAGAACCCGAAGGCGGCCGAGACGGTCGGCATCGGCGTCTTCAAGGTCCGCTACGCCGCGGTTATCGCGAGCGGCGGCCTGGCCGCGCTCGGCGGCGCGTTCCTGTCGATCGGCTTCGTCCACTCGTTCTCGCAGAACATGACCGCGGGGCGCGGGTTCATCGCGCTCGCCGCGCTGATCTTCGGGCGCTGGCGGCCGGGCGGACTGCTCGCCGCGACGCTGCTCTTCGGCTTCTCCAGCGCGCTCGCGCAGCGGCTGCCGGAGTTCTCGCCGCAGCTCGCGACGCTCTTCCAGGCGCTGCCCTACGTGCTGACGCTGATCGCCGTGGCCGGGGTGGTCGGGCGCTCGACGCCGCCGGCCGCCGACGGCGTGCCGTACACGCGCGAAGGCAAATAGTTCCCGACCGCTCCGCGAGCCCTAACCTGGGGCGCATATGAGTCCCACCAGGACATTGCCGCACGTCGACCGCGTCGGCATCCAGGAGCGGGTCGACGCGCTGGCGAAGCGCTCGATCAAGGGCGACGCCAAGCGCGAGGGCCTGCTGCTCGCGATCTCCATGCTCGACCTCACGACCCTCGAGGGCGCCGACACGCCGGGCAAGGTGCGCCAGCTCGCCGCCAAGGCCGTGACGCCCTCGCCCGCCTACCCCGAGGTGCCCTCGTGCGCCGCGGTCTGCGTCTACCCGACGATGGTGCGCGCCGCCTGCGACGCCGTCGCGGGCTCGGGCGTCCACGTCGCCTCCGTCGCCACGGGCTTCCCGGCCGGGCAGACGCCGCTCGCCACGCGGCTGGAGGAGGTCCGCCTCGCGGTCGCCGACGGCGCCGACGAGATCGACATGGTCATCTCGCGCGACGCCTACCTCTCGGGCGACGACGCGCGCGTCTCCGACGAGATCGAGCAGATCAAGGAGGCGTGCGGCGACGCGCACCTCAAGGTGATCCTCGAGACCGTCGAGCTCGGCTCCTACGACCACATCCGCCACGCCTCGATGCTCGCGATGGACGCGGGCGCCGACTTCATCAAGACCTCGACCGGCAAGGCCGCCGAGGGCGCGACGCCCGGCGTGATCCTCGTCATGCTGGAGGCGATCCGCGACTACGCGCAGCGCACCGGCCGCGTCGTCGGCATGAAGCCCGCGGGCGGCGTCTCGACGTCGAAGGCCGCGCTCGGCGTGCTGGTGCTGGTGAAGGAGACGCTGGGCGACGCGTGGCTGACGCCCGACCTGCTGCGCATCGGCGCCTCGTCGGTGCTCAACGACCTGCTGCTGCAGTACGCCAAGACCGAGACCGGCCGCTACGGGCGCGCCGAGGACTTCTCGAAGGAGTAGGAGATCGCCGTGAGCGAGACGACGACCGCGCCGACCACCAACGGGCACGCGCCGGCCGCCGCGGGGGCGGGGCGCGCGCCGCTGCGCTGGGAGTACTCGCCCGCGCCGGAGTCCACCGGCCACGTCCGGCTGCGCGAGCGCTACGGGCACTTCATCGGTGGGGAGTTCGTGGAACCCGCGGACGGCGCCTACGCGCCGACGGTCAACCCGGCGACCGAGGAGCCGCTGGCCGAGGTCGCGCAGGCGGGCAAGGCCGACGTGGCGCGCGCGGTCGCCGCCGCGCGGGCCGCGCAGGCGGGCTGGGCGGCGCTGCCCGGGCTCGAGCGCGGCAAGTACGTCTTCCGCATCGCGCGCCTGATCCAGGAGCGCGCGCGGGAGCTCGCGATCGTCGAGACGCTCGACGGCGGCAAGCCGATCAAGGAGTCGCGCGATCTCGACATCCCGCTCGCCGCGGCGCACTTCTTCTACTACGCGGGCTGGGCGGACAAGCTGTCGTATGCCTTGCCGGGACCGGGCGCGATCACGCCGCGCGGCGTCGTCGGCCAGGTCGTGCCGTGGAACTTCCCGCTGCTGATGGCCGCGTGGAAGCTCGCGCCCGCGCTCGCGACGGGGAACACCGCGGTCCTCAAGCCCGCCGACACGACGCCGCTCACCGCGCTGCTGCTCGCCGAGATCCTGCAGGAGGCCGACCTCCCGCCGGGCGTCGTGAACATCCTGCCCGGCGACGGGCGCGCGGGCGCCGCGCTGGTGCGCGCCGAGGGCATCGACAAGGTGGCGTTCACCGGCTCGACCGCGGTCGGCCGCGAGATCCAGGCGGCGCTGGCGGGCAAGGACATCGGGTTGACGCTGGAGCTCGGCGGCAAGTCCGCGAACATCGTCTTCGAGGACGCCGCGCTCGACCAGGCGGTCGAGGGGATCGTCCAGGGGATCTTCTTCAACCAGGGCCACGTGTGCTGCGCCGGGTCGCGGCTGCTCGTGCAGGAGTCGGTCGCCGAGCAGGTCGTCGATCGCCTGTGGGCGCGGATGCAGACGCTGCGCGTCGGCGACCCGCTCGACAAGAACACCGACGTCGGCGCGATCAACTCCGCCGCGCAGCTCGCGCGGATCGGCGAGCTGGTCGGCGCGGGCGTGGAGGAGGGCGCGGGGCTGCGGCAGGTGGCGTGCGCGCTTCCGGAGAAGGGCTTCTGGTTCGCGCCCGCGCTGTTCACGGAGGCCTCGCCCGCGCATCGCATCTCGCGCGAGGAGATCTTCGGGCCGGTGCTCGCGATCACGACGTTCCGCACGCACGCCGAGGCGGTCGAGAAGGCCAACAACTCCAACTACGGCCTGGCCGCGGGCATCTGGACCGACAAGGGCTCGAAGGCCTTCGAGGTCGCCGCGCAGCTCCAGGCCGGGGTCGTCTGGCAGAACACCTACAACCACTTCGACCCGACGGCGGCGTTCGGCGGGTTCAAGGAGAGCGGCTTCGGCCGCGAGGGCGGCGCGGCCGGGCTGCGCCCCTACGTCCGGCAGGAGGCCTAGGGATGCGCGTCGCGGTGGCCAAGACCTACAAGCTGTACGTCGGCGGGGCGTTCGTGCGCTCGGAGTCCGGACGCCATGACGTCGTCGAGGGGACGAACGTCCCGCGCGGCTCGCGCAAGGACGTGCGCGACGCGGTGAAGGCCGCGCGCAAGGCGCAGGCGGGGTGGGCGAGGAAGACCGCCTACAACCGCGGGCAGGTGCTCTACCGCGCGGCCGAGGCGCTGGAGGCGCGCGCGGGCGAGCTCGCCGCGCCGGCCGACGTCGGCGCGGCCGTCGACCTGCTGGTGCACTACGCGGGCTGGACCGACAAGCTCCACGCGGTGCTCGGCACGATCAACCCGGTCGCCGCGCCCTTCCTGTCCCTGTCGACGCCGGAGCCGACGGGCGTCGTCGCGGTGCTCTGCGGCGCCGACGACGCGCTCGCGCAGGTGGTCGGCGCGCTCGCCGCGCCGCTCGCCGCGGGCAACGCGGTCGTCGTCGCGCTCCCCGAGCGCGCGCCGCTCGCGGGCCTCGACCTCGGCGAGGTCCTCGGCGTCTCCGACGTCCCGGGCGGCGTCGTGAACCTGCTCTCCGGCCGCGCCGCCGAGCTCGTCCCCGCGCTCGCCGCGCACCGCGACGTCAACGCGATCCTCGACGCCACGAACGACCCCGCGCTCGCGGTCGACGTCGACACGCTCGCCTCGGAGTCCCTCAAGCGCGTCATCCGCGGCGACCAGTCCCCGCTCCAGCGCCTCGAGGCGCTGACCGAGCTGCGGACGGTGTGGCACCCGATCGGCGCGTAGGGCGCCGCTGCCGCTCGCCTCAGACGCCCGCGCGCCGCGCGCACGGCACGCAGAGGACGGATTCCGGCGCGAAGTCCAGGCGGGCCTCGGCGATCGGCTGCCCGCAGGAGTCGCAGGTGCCGTAGGTGCCCTCGTCGAGCTTCTCGAGCGCGCGCAGGACGCGGGCCTGGGAGAGCTCGAGGGAGCCGCCGACGCCGACCTCGGTCAGGCGGCGCACCGCCTCGGTCGTGCCGTCGCCGACGCGCTTGCCGAAGCTGATGCCGCTGCCGCGCTCGGGCGCCTTCGCCATCCCGGTGATCTTCACGTCGAGGGCGTCTGCGCGATCGCGCAGCACGCGCTCGACTTCGGGGAGGTCGGTGGCGTCCATCCCACCGCTCTACCCGCTCAGGCGCCCGGGTGACCCAGCGCGATCACGCAGGACGGCCGGTGGCCCTCGTGGCCGGTCCCGGCCAGGACGACCGGGAGCGCGTGGGCGGCACGCGCCGGGGACGCGGATCGTCGTCCGCGCCCCCGGCCGTGGCGGCTCAGCCCGCGGAGCGCATCACCGCGACCCGCGCGCGCACCGCGCCCGCCGCCTGCGGGATCCGCACGCCGTGCATCACGACGAGCACGACCGCGAGGCCGAGGCCGAGCAGGACCGCGGAGCCCGTGAGCGCGGAGGAGACCGCGTGGGCGAGGGCGTGCGTGGTCGACCCGCCGTCGCCGCGCTGGGCGGAGGCGAAGATCGTCACCAGGATCCCGAGCCCGAGCGACCCGCCGAGCTGCTGGGCGACGTTGACGACGCCCGAGGCGGCGCCCGCGTCGTCCGGCGCGACGCCCGCGATGCCCGCGGCCGTCAGCGGCGTGAGCGCCATGCCCATGCCGGAGCCGAGCAGCACCAGCGGCAACGCGATCCCGGGGAAGAACGCGGTCGTCTCGGACAGGCGGCTGATCCAGACCAGCCCGGAGAGCGCGAGCGTCAGGCCGACGAGCAGCAGCGGCATCGCGCCGACGCGCGCGGCGACCCGGGAGACGATCTGCACCATCGAGAACATCACCGCGGTCATCGGCAGGAACGCGAGCCCGGCCTGCAGCGGGTTGTACCCCAACACGCCCTGGAGGAACTGGGTCAGGAAGAAGAACATGGAGAACATGCCTCCGACCACCAGCATCCGGGCAACGTAGGCGCCGGAGCGCTCGCGGCTCGCGAACAGGCGCAGCGGCGTGATCGGCTGCTCGGCGCGCATCTCGTTGAGGAGGAAGGACGCCAACAGCCCGGCGCCGAGCACGAACGACGCGACCGTGAGCCGGTCGCCCCAGCCGTCGGACGCGGCGCGGACGAAGCCGTAGACGACCGCGGTCATGCCGAGGGTCGACGTGATCGCGCCCGCGAGGTCGAAGCGGCCGGGACGGCGCGCGGTCTCGGGGAGGTGGCGCGGCGTGAGGTACATCACGAGGATGCCCACGGGCACGTTGATGAACATGCCCCAGCGCCAGGAGATCCAGTCGGTGAGCATGCCGCCGAGGACCAGGCCGGCGCTGCCGCCGCCACCGGCGACCGCGGAGTACCAGGCGAGCGCGCGGGTGCGCTCGGTGCCCTCGCGGAACGTCGTGGTGAGCAGCGCGAGCGTGGACGGCGCGGCGAGCGCGGCGCCGACGCCCTGCAGGGCGCGGGCGATGAGCAGCCACTCGGCCGACTGCGCGAGGCCGGCGAGCAGCGACGCCGTGCTGAACAGCGCGATGCCCACCATGAACACGCGGCGGCGACCGAGGATGTCGCCGGCGCGCGCGCCGAGGAGGAGGAGGCCGCCGAAGGTCAGCGCGTAGGCGTTCTGCACCCACGAGAGGCCGGCGGAGGAGAAGTGGAGTGAGGTGTGGATCTCCGGCAGCGCCGTGATGATCACCGAGACGTCGAGGACGATCATCAGGTACGCGGCCAGGATCAGGCCCAGCACGAGGTTCGGGTTCGAGGCGTGCTCGGGCGACCGGCGCGTGGGGGCGCGCCGGAGGAGGGCGGACAACATGGGGAAGGGTGCTCCTTTGGGGTCTGGCGGGAAGGGCGCTAAAATGGAGGCGTCCTCCAGAAACAATCCCGGAGGGTGCCTCCGGTTTCTCATATAGTAGCGGAGGCAGCCTCCACTTCGCAAGCGAACCGCCGATCTGTCCCATGTCTGACACCACCGTCGCCCAGCCCACGCAGGTCACCGGCCTCTCGCAGCGCCCCAAGCGCGCCGACGCGCGCCGCAACTACGAGAAGCTGCTGACCGCCGCCGCCGACGCGTTCACCGAGCACGGCACGGCGGCGTCGCTGGAGGACATCGCCCGCCGCGCGGACGTCGGCATCGGCACGCTCTACCGCCACTTCCCGACGCGCCAGGACCTGCTCGAGGCCGTCTACGTCGAGGAGGTCGAGGAGATGAGCGCGAAGGCCGGCGAGCTCGGCGACCTCGCGCCGTGGGACGCGCTCGCCACCTGGCTGCGCCAGTTCGTCCGCTTCGCCGCGACCAAGCGCGCGCTCGCCGACGAGATGCTCAACACGATCGACGCCGAGGCGCCCGTCTTCGTCTCCTGCCGCACCGCGATCACCGAGGCCGGCGACATGCTGCTCCGGCGCGCGCAGGACGCGGGCTCCGTCCGCAAGGACACCAACTTCACCGACGTCGGCCGCATGGTCGCCGGGATCGCCTCGATCCGCACGCTCGACCCCGGCCAGATCGACCGGATCCTCGACGTCGCGCTCGACGGGCTGCGCTACACCGCGCCGGCCGAGTAGCCCGCGGCGCCAGCCGCCAGGTACGCGGGCCACGAGCCGTGGCGCGTGATGTCCGGCGCGCCCGCGACGGCGGCCGCCTCGCAGCCGAAGCCGACGACGCCGCGGCCGTCGGCGAGCGTCACGGGGCCGAGCGTCATCGGGCCGGGCAGCGCCGCCAGGAAGCGCCCGAGCGCGGCGGGGCCCAGCAGCCACAGCTCGCCCTCGACCGCCTCGCCGTCCTCCTCGACGCGGACGAGCCCGGGCTTCGGCGGCACGGTGTCCAAGGCGTACATCCTGTACTGCTCCGCGGTCCGGACGGTCTCCGCGTAGCGCGCGCCGAGCGCGGTGAGCTGGCCGTTGAGCGGCTGGCCGCGGCGGTGCGCGCCGATGACCAGGAGTGGCGTCGCCGCCGGGCCGAGCGCGGCCTCCGGCGCCGCCGCGGGCGCGCCGGTGAGCCGCGCCGCCACGTCGACCGCGACGCGATCGGCGAACGGGCGCGCGAGCACCATCACGCCGAAGCGCCCGCCGTCCGCGTGACCGGCCGGGACCGCGACGGCGCAGAGGTCGAAGAGGTTGCAGAAGTTGGTGTAGATGCCCAGGCGGCTGTTGGCGCCGACCGGGTCGGCCGCGACCTCGGCGATCGTCGGCTGCGCGGTCGTCGTCGGCAGCAGGAGCGCGTCGGCGTCGCCGAGCGAGGCCATCGCGGCGAGCCGCAGCGCCTCGACGCGCTCGGCGTCGGCGAGGTACTGGGTCGCCGTGAACGCGCCCGCCGCGCGCACGATCGCGCCGACCGTCGGCTCGACGGCGTCCGGGTGCGCGTCCACGAACGCGCCGACCGCGGCGTGGCGCTCGGCGACGAGCGCGCCGTCGTAGAGCAGCCGCGCGGCCTCGAGGAACGGCTCGAGCGCGACGGGAGTGAGGATCGCGCCCGCGTCCTCCAGCCGGCCCGCGGCGGCGAGGAAGGCGTCGAGCGCCTGCGGGGTGAGCGCCCCGAGCTGCGAGGGGTCCGGGACCGCGACGCGCGGCGCGGGCGGCGCGGCGAGCGGCGCGTCGGCGGGGAAGGGGCGCGAGAGCGGGTCACGCGCGTCCGGCCCGGCCATCAGCGCGATCGCCTCCTCGGCGGCGGCGAGGTCCGGCGCGAAGATCGTCACGCAGTCGAGCGTGCGGCAGGCGGGGACGACGCCGCGCACGGGCACGATCCCGCGCGTGGCCTTGATCCCGACGATCCCGCCGAAGGCGGCCGGCACGCGGCCCGAGCCCGCCGTGTCGGTGCCGAGCGCGAGGTCGACGAGGCCGAGCGCGACCGCCGCGCCGGAGCCGCTCGAGGACCCGCCGCTGACGTACTCCGGGCGGTGCGCGTCGCGGACCGCGCCGTAGGGCGAGCGCGTCCCGACGAGCCCGGTGGCGAACTGGTCGAGGTTCGTCTTGCCGAGGACGATCGCGCCCGCGTCGACCAGCCGCTGGACGGCCGGCGCCGAGGCGGTCGGGTGGGAGGCGAACTCCGGGCAGGCCGCGGTCGTCGGCAGGCCCGCGACGTCGATGTTGTCCTTGACGCCGAGCGTGCGGCCGAAGAGGGGGAGCCCGGAGCGCCCGCGCGCGTCGAGCGCGGCGGCCTCGGCGAGCGCGTCGGCCTCGTCGCGCAGCGTGATCCACACCTCGGGCCGATCGGCCGCGGCGATCCGCGCGTAGGCGGCGCGGACCGCGTCGACGGCGGACGGCGCGCTCATGCCGGCACCTGCGCGGCCACGACCACGAGCGCGCTCCCCGCGCTCACGTGGTCCCCGGCGCCGACGAGCACCTCGACGACCTCGCCCTCGACGGGCGACTCGATCGCGGTCTCGGTCTTCATGGCTTCGAGCGTCAAGAGGCGGTCTCCCGCGCGCACCGTATCGCCCTGGCCGACGTCGACCTTCCAGACGCTCGCCGACAGCGGCGCCTCGACCAGCACGCCGCCCGGCGGCAGGTCGATCGGCGGGCCGTGGCCGTGCGCGGCGGCGGCGACCGGCTCGGGCCGCGGGTCGAACTCGCCCGCGTCCGCCCACGCCGTGCGCTCGGCGTTGAACGCGCGCGTCTGGCGCGCCCGGAACGCGGCGATCTCGTCCGCCTCGCGGTCGAGGAACGCGAGGTGGCCGGCGAGCGTGAACGAGCCGTCCTCGATCTCCAGCTCCAGCCGCCCCGCGGCCATGTCGGCGCGGAGGTCGAGCAGCTCCTCGGCGCCGACCGGGTGCCAGACGATGCGGTCGAAGAAGCGCAGCAGGTACGGGTGGCCGTCGGCGAACGGCCGGAAGCGCGACCACACCTGGACCGTGCGCCCGACGAACTGGTAGCCGCCCGGCCCCTCCATCCCGTAGATGCAGAGGTAGGCGCCGCCGATGCCGACCGCGTTCTCCGGCGTCCACGTGCGCGCCGGGTTGTACTTGGTGGTGACGAGCCGGTGGCGCGGGTCCAGCGGCGTCGCGACCGGCGCGCCGAGGTAGACGTCGCCGAGGCCGAGCACGAGGTACTCGGCGCCGAAGACCGTGTCATACACATCATCTACGGAGGCAAGGCCGTTGACGCGCCGGATGAACTCGATGTTCCACGGGCACCACGGCGCGTCGCTGCGCACGCCGGCCATGTAGCGCTCGGTCGCCTCGCGCGTGGCGGGGTCGTCCCAGGAGAGCGGGAGGTGGACGGTGCGCGAGGGCACCGCGAGCTCGCGCGTCGCGGGGAGCGCGTCCTCGACCTCGCGCGCGAGGTCGAGGACGCGCCGCACCGGCAGGAGATCGGGATCCACATGGACTTGGAGGGAGCGGATGCCGGGCGTCAGGTCGAGGACGCCGCGCAGGCCCTCGGCGGCGATCCGCTCGGCGAGCGCGTGGATGCGCATCCGCAGGCCGAGGTCGAGGACCATGTCGCCGTACTCGATCAGCAGGTTGTCGTCGCCGCTGCGGCGGTAGGTGACCGCGGGCGCGTCGAGGCCGCGGTCCTCCCGGCGGGCGAGGACGCCATGATCGTCCAGCGTGGTCGCGAGCCGCCGCGGCAGCCCGCGCTCGGGGGCGGAGCGCAGGGCCGCGGCGTCGGCGTCGGTGACCGGCTCGAAGCGCACCGTGTCGCCGGGGCGCAGCTGGCCGAGCTTCCAGCGTTCGGCGGTCACGACCGTCGCGGGGCAGACGAAGCCGCCGAGCGACGGGCCGTCGGGGCCGAGCAGGATCGGGACGTCGCCGGTGAAGTCGACGGCGCCGACCGAGTACGGCGTGTCGTGGATGTTCGAGGGGTGCAGGCCGGCCTCGCCGCCGTCCTCGCGCGCCCAGGTCGGGCGCGGGCCGACGAGCCGGACGCCGGTGCGCGCCGAGTTGAAGTGGACCTCCCAGTCGGTCGCGTAGAAGCGCTCGACGTCGTCGTCGGTGAAGAACTCCGGCGCCGCGTGCGGGCCCTCGGTGACGCCGATCCGCCACGCGTGGGCGAGCACGGGCCGCTCGGCGGGCGGGAGCGGGGGGCCGGGCGTCGCGGCGTGCGGCGCGTGGCCCGGAACGAGCACGTCGCCGGGACGCAGCGCGCGGCCGCCGTGCCCGCCGAACTGGCCGAGCGTGAAGGTCGACGCGCTGCCGAGGAAGGCGGGGACGTCGAGGCCGCCCGCGACCAGGACGTAGACGCGCAGGCCCTTGCCGTCGGCGGTGCCGACGTCGAGCGTCGCGCCCGCGGGGACGGCGACCGGCGCGTAGCGCTCCACCGGCGCGCCGTCGAGCGTGACGTCCGCCTCGGCGCCGGTGACGCAGACCGTCGCGGGCGCGGTGAAGGTGAGCGCGGGGCCTTGCAGCGTGCACTCGAGGCCCGCGGTGCCCTCGGCGTTGCCGAGGATCCGGTTGCCGAGCCGGAACGCGCGGTCGTCCATCGGGCCCGAGGGCGGGACGCCGACCTGCCAGAGCCCGGTCCGGCCGGGCCAGTCCTGGACGGTGGTCATCGTGCCCGCGCGGACGACCGCGATCCGCGGCTCGTCGTCGGCGATCGTCGCGAGCGTGGAGGTGGAGTGCGTGGCGGCGCGGACGCGCGCGTCGGCGAGCGCGGCGCGCAACAACCCCAGGTTGGTCCGGATCCCGTCCACGCGCGTGCGCGCGAGGCCGCCCGCGAGCGCGTCGAGCGCCTCGGCGCGCGTCGCGCCGGTCGCGATCACCTTCGCCAGCAGCGGGTCGTAGGCGGTCGAGACCTCCGTGCCCGCCGCGATCCACGTGTCGACGCGCAGCTCCTCCGGAAACGCGACGCCGGTGATCAGCCCGGCGCTCGGGCGGTGGCCCGCCACGGGGTCCTCGGCGTAGACGCGGGCCTCGACGGCGTGCGCGGCGCCACTGTTGGGGGACTGTCCCCCAACCTCGCGCAACATGGTGGTGTCGCCCTGCGCCAGCCGCAACATCCACGCGACGAGGTCGATCCCGCGCGTCTCCTCGGTCACCGGGTGCTCGACCTGGAGCCGGGCGTTGACCTCCAGGAACGAGGCCTCCTCGCGCTCGGCGTCGTAGACGAACTCGACGGTCCCGGTGGAGCGGTAGCCGGCGGCGGCGCAGAGGGCGGCGGCCGAGCTGTGGAGCCGCGCGCGGACGGCGTCGGGCAGCCGCGGCGCGGGCGCCTCCTCGAGCACCTTCTGGTGGCGGCGCTGCAGCGAGCAGTCGCGGTCGCCCAAGGCCACCACGTTGCCCTGCCCGTCGCCGAAGACCTGCACCTCGACGTGGCGCGCGTCGGCCACGTAGCGCTCCAGGAAGACGCCGCCCGCGCCGAACGACGCGGCCGCGAGCCGCTGCACGCGCGCGAACGCCTCGGCCAGCTCGGGCGCGCACGCGCAGGGCGCCATGCCGATCCCGCCGCCACCCGCCGTCGCCTTCAGCATCACCGGGTAGCCGATCTCCTGCGCGGCGAGCAGCGCCTCGTCCACGTCCGCCAGCACGCCCGTGCCGGAGATCATCGGCACGCCCGCGGCACGGGCCAGCTCGCGTGCGCGGTCCTTCGCGCCGAAGAGCTCCAGCTGCGCCGGGGTCGGGCCGACGAACACGAGCCCCGCGTCCTGCACCGCCCGCGCGAACGCGGCGTCCTCGCTCAGCAGGCCGTAGCCGGGGTGGATCGCGCCCGCGCCGGTCGCGCGGGCCGCGTCGAGGATCTTCGAGGCCACCAGGTAGCTCTCGCGCGCGGGCGCCGGCCCGAGGTGGACCGCCGCGTCGGCCAGCGCGACGTGCGGCGCGCCGCGGTCCGGGTCGGAGAAGACGGCGACCGTGCGCAGCCCCAGCTCGCGCGCGCTCCGGATGATCCGGACCGCGATCTCGCCGCGGTTGGCCACCAGCAGGGTGTCGAACATCAGGGCGCCGTGACGATCATGCGGACCGGCGTCGGGTCGAACCCGTTGCACGGGTTGTTGACCTGCGGGCAGTTGGAGACCAGCACGAGCGTGTCGACCTCGGCGCGCAGCGACACCGAGAGCCCGGGGGCGGAGAGCCCGTCGACGATCCCCAGCGTGCCGTCGGCCTCGACGGGCACGTTCATGTACCAGTTGATGTTGGACACCAGGTCGCGCTTGCCCAGGCCCCACTTCGCGCCCTCGCGCAGGAAGTTCTCCACGCACGCGTGCTGGTGGTGGGTGTGGTGGCCGTAGCGCAGGGTGTTGGACTCCTTCGAGCAGGCGCCGCCGATCGTGTCGTGGCGGCCGACGTCGTCGGCGACCACCGTCATCAGCGGCCGGCCCTCGCACGAGCGCAGCACGCTCCCGGTGGTCAGGAAGATCGAGCCCTGCGCGGCGATCGTGTCGGCCGCGCTGTAGCGCTCGGCGGTGTCGTCGGCGCGGTAGAGCAGGCAGTCGACGGCCTGGTTGCCCGCGAGGTCGACGATCGTCAGGACGTGGCCCGCGGCGACGACGCCCGACCACGGCGCCCGCGCCGGGACCGTCTCGTCGGAGACGACCGTGCCCCGCGCGACGGTCGCGCTCACGCGAGCCCTCGCGCCGTGGCGTAGTCATCCGTGTTGAGGTAGGCGCGCTCGCCCTCGGGCGTCGCGGACCACAGCGGGTCCTCCGGCGCGGTCGGCGCGCCGCGCCAGGCGAGCACCTCGAGCGCCGTGCAGGTGTAGGACTCGCGCGGATCCAGCGGGTGCGGGACGTTGGCGAGCAGCACGACGAGCGGGAGCTCCGCGCGCAGCGTCACCGAGCGGCCCGCACCCGCGGAGCCCGCGAACGTCAGCGCCCCGTCGTCGCCGACCCCCACGCCTTGGAAGAACGAGAGCGACGGCGGGACGTCGCGCGCGCCGAGCCCGTGCTTCAGCGCGCCGAGCAGGAAGAGCTCGCGGCCCGCGGGCGACGGGCCCTGCGGCGCGCCGTCGCCGTAGCGCGCCGCGTTGACGCCGAGCGACGTCGTGCCGCAGAGCGCGTCGTGCGCGCCGGAGGAGTCCTCGACGATCGTCGCCAGCACGCGGCCCTGGTCGCTGAGCAGCGGGTGGCCCGCGCCGAGGTAGGCCTGCCACGGCACCTTCACCGTGTCGGCGACGTTGAGCCGCTCCCACGGCTGGTCGGCGTTGAAGAGCAGCAGGTGGGCGCACGCGTCGCCCGCGAGGTCGGTGAGCCGGATCGTCGTCCCGCGCGCGACGAGCTTGTTGGTGTAGTTGCCGCCCGCGACGACCTCGGCCCACGTGAGGTCGCCGGCGGCGACGCCCGCGGGCGGCGCGGGCCAGGCCGACGCGGGCAGCGTCGGCATCGCCTCGACGACCGTCCCGCCCTGCGCCCGGGCGTGGTCCCGGGCGCCGTGCGTGGTGTGCGTGCCGGTCACGCGCCCGCGACCTCGACGCCGAGGTCCGTCGGGGCCGCCTGGACGGTCCCGGCCGAGAGCTCCCGGCGGTGCAGCGCGTAGGCGCCGAGGCCGATGACGAGCGAGCCACCGACGAAGAGCAGCGAGAAGTACTGCAGGTACCAGTGGCCGCCGGCAGGGTCGTAGACCGAGGCGCGCGGCCAGCCGAGGTTGACCATCTGCAGCGCGCCATAGGCGACCGCGATCGCGTTGACCGGCAGGCCCCAGGCGCCGAGCGAGAAGTGGCCGGGCTGGGTCGTCCACTCGCCGCGCAGCCGGCGGACGAGCATCGGGACCGTGACCATCAGGTAGGCGCCGTAGAGCATCACGATGCACACGCTCGTCAGGGCGGTGAACAGCGAGGCCTCGCCGACGTTGACGAGCAGGATCGCCGCGCTCAGCACGCCGACCACGACGGCCGGGAGCACCGGCGTGCCGGTGACCGGCGAGACCTTGCCGAGGACGCCGTGGCCCGGGAGGACGCGGTCGCGCGACATCGAGAACATCATCCTGGTCGCCGCCGTCTGGATCGCCAGCGTGCAGACGCAGATCGCGATCGTCACGTCGGCGAGGAAGAGCTTGCCGACCGTGTCGCCGAGCGAGCTCGTCAGCACGTAGGGCAGGCCGCCCGCGGCGAGGTCGCCGTTGGTCAGCGACGGCGCGGCGAGGATCCCGGCGAGCAGCAGCAGCGCGCCGCCGACGCCCGAGGCGGTGAGCGCCCGCAGGATCGCGCGGGGCGCGGTGCGCCGGGGGTCCTTGGTCTCCTCGGAGAGCTCGCCCGCCGAGTCGAAGCCGACCATCACGTAGGCCGCCATCAGCGAGGAGATGATGAAGGCGCTGAAGTAGCCGCCGGGCACGGCGCCGGTCTGGTGCAGCACGGCGGACGGCCCGCGCTCGGCGTGGGTGAAGAGCAGGATCACGAGCGCGACGACGCCGATCAGCTCGCACGTGACGCCGATGACGTTGATCCGCGACATGAGCGAGACGCCGATCGCGTTGATGATCGTCGTGAGCGTGATCAGGATCACGCCGAGCAGGACCGCGTTCGTCGCGCCGTCGCTGGAGGCGAGCGACGGGTCGCTGCCGACGAGCTGGAAGCCCGACCACAGCGTCGGCATGACGACCTGGAGCGCGATCGCCGCCGCGGAGACCGTGACGATCTGCGCGATGAGCATCGTCCAGCCCGCGAACCAGCCGACGGTCGGGTTGGAGAGGCGGCGCGACCACTGGTAGATGCAGCCGGAGATCGGATAGCGCGCGGCCAGCTCGCAGAAGCAGAAGGCCACCATCAGCTGGCCCGCGAAGACGATCGGCCACGTCCAGAAGAACGCAGCGCCGCCGAAGGAGAACCCGAAGAAGAACAGCTGGAAGACGGTCGTCAGGATCGAGACGAACGAGAAGCCGGCGGCGAAGGAGGCGTAGCTCCCGAGCTTGCGGTGCAGTTGCTGGGGGTAGCCGAAGCCCGCGAGGTCCTCGGCGTCTCGCGCCTCGGCGGCAGCGTGATTGCTCATAGGTACGACCTTTGCGGATCCGCGCGGCCGTGCCATTGGTCACCCGGTCGGAACCGGGTTGTCCACTCGGTCGGTCCCCGCGGCCCGCTACAGGTCGCGGCGCACGAGCGAGAGGCGCACGAGCGTGTCGTCGACCGCGATCCGCGAGAACGCGATCCGGTCGTGCTCGCGCGTGAAGAGCGTCTCGCGCAGCTCGATGTACGGCGTGCCGGGCGCGACCTCGAGCTCGCGTGGCTGCGTGCGGTCGGCCACGCGCGGGACGATCTCGGCGCGGACGTGGTCGACGACCCCGGCGCCGTTGGCGGCGAGGAAGTCGAAGGTCGAGTCGGCGTCGACGATGTCGCCGAGCGCGGGCAGCCGGTCGAGCGCCACGGTGTCGGTGATGTGGATGACCGGGTCGCCGCCCGCGCGCAGCAGGCGCTTGACGATCAGGCACGGCGTGCCGGGCTCCAGGCCCAGCGCCTCGGCCGCGTCCTCCTCGGCGGCCTGCGCGCGGTGGACCTGCGGGTCGACCGACGGCACGTGGCCGGACTGCTCGATCAGCGCGCGGAACGAGACGAGCCGGTTGAGGCCCATCGAGCTGCGCAGGACGTGGCGGTTGACGACCGTCCCGTGGCGGCGGCGGCGCGAGACGATCCCGTCGTCGGCCAGCGACTGGAGCGCGGCGCGGATCGTCGTCCGGCTCACGCCGAGCTGGACCGCGAGGTCGGCCTCGGGCGGCAGCCGGCCCTCCGGGAACGCCTCGCCGTGGATCGCCTTCAGCAGCTCGTCGCGGACGCGCCCGCTGAGCGAGCGCGTGTCCAGGCGGCCGAGGGCGGCGTCCGTGCTGTCACCGGTGGCGGCGATCCGCCCATGGTACGACCAAGGGCGGATCGCGCCAGACCCTCAAGGACCCTCAAGGGGGCCAGACCCCCTTGAGGGTGGTCGAGGGTTGGGGCCCGGCTACTTCAGCCCGTTGCGCTTGGCCACGAGCTGGAGGCGCTCGGGGAAGTCGCTGATGATCCCGTCGACGCCGAGGTCGACGACGCGCTGCATCGTCGCCTCGTCGTCGACCGTGTAGGGCACGACCCGGAGGCCGTCGTCCTGCAGCTCGGGCACGGTCGGGCCGTGGTAGTTCCCCGGGTCGGTGCGGAGGTTCTCGTCGGGCGAGTCGACGTGGACCTGGTTGGGGTCGTGGACCTGCCAGTTGGAGGAGACGACGTCGGCGTGCGCGGCCTTCACGAGCTTGCCGAGGTCCTGCGTCTCCCACCAGTCGAGCCCGCCGGTCCACGGCGAGACCACCGACGGGTCGCCGACGACGGCCTCCAGCGAGCACTCGTCGCCGATGTCGTCGCAGTCGGTCCCGGCGTACTGCCAGACCAGCGCCACCGTCTCGATCGACGGGTCGAGCTTCTTGGACAACATGATCGTGCGCCAGTCGAAGGACTGGATCATCGCGCGGTCCTCGAGGTCGTTGTCCTGGATCGCCTTGACGAGCTTGGCCGTGAACTGGCCGTAGGGAACCGTGTCGTCGACCGTCGGCGAGATCTTCGTCTCGATGTTGAAGCGCGTGGTGTCGTCGCCGCGCGCCTTGACGAGGTCGAAGACCTCCTGCAGCGTGGGCATGCGCTGGACGCCCTGGGCGACCTGCTGCGGGAAGCCGGGATCGAGGTGGCCGCAGTCCTCCTCCTTGACCTGGGCCAGGGTGAGGTCCTTGATCAGCTGCCCGCCGTAGGGGCCGAAGCAGTGCACCGGGTTGATCGCGCGGTTGTGCGAGACGACCAGGTACCCGTCCTTGGTCACGCCGGTGTCGAGCTCCAGCGTGTCGACGTGGTGGTCCAAGGCGTAGGAGAACGCGGCGAGCGTGTTCTCCGGCCGCACGCCGCGGCCGCCGCGGTGCGCCTCGACGTCGAACGGCGAGGGCAGCGGGTCCGGGACCTCGACGCCCTTGGCGGTCAGCACCTCGCGCAGGCGGTCCGGGTAGTCGCTGATGAGGCCGTCGACGCCGAGGTCGATCAGCTTGGCCATCTCGGGCTTCTCGTTGACCGTCCAGGGGACGACCGGGAGCTTGACGTTGTGCGAGGACTTGATCAGCTTCGCGGTGGTCGACGTCGAGACGGGGGAGAGGACGTCCGCCTTCAGGTCACGGGCGACCACGAGCGCGAGCGACCCGTCGTCGAACGGCTTCTTGGAGGTGATCTTGTAGCCCGCCGTCCAGGGCGAGCCCGGGTAGGCGTTCGACGGCTGCGCGAGCGCGACGCGCCGCAGCGACGGCGCGACCTTGCGGGCCACCTTCAGCGTCCGCCAGTCGAAGGACTGGAGCAGGCTCCGCCGCGTGACGTGCGCCTTCTGGATCTGCGCGATGACCTTGCGCGCGAACGCGTCCGGGCCGACGGTGTCGCCGGGCGCGGTCGGGTCGAGCTTGGTCTCGATGTTGAACTGGACGTCCTTGGCGCCGTAGCGCGCGGCGAGCGCGAAGACCTGCGAGAGCTTCGGCATGCGCGTGCCGGGCACGGCCTCCTGCGTGGCCTTGAGCGAGTCGTTGACGCCGCGCGAGCCGCAGTCGAGCGTCTTGATCTGCGCGTACGTCAGCTCGTGGATCAGCTTGCCGATGTTGGGGTTCTTGGGGTCGCCGCCGCACTCCAGCGGCGAGATCCGGCGCTCGTGGCTGACGACGACGATCCCGTCCTTCGTGACGCCGGTGTCGAGCTCCAGCGTGCTGACGCCGACGCGCAGCGCGTTGCCGAAGGACGCCAGCGTGTTCTCGGGCCGCAGCCCGCGGCCGCCGCGGTGGGCCTCGAGGTCGAAGCCGTCGGCGTGGGCGAGCGGCGCGGCGCCGCAGGCGGCGGCGAACGCGAGGGTGAGCGCGACGAGCCGCGCCCGGTTGGACCTGTGCATCGAGAGTGCCTCTCTGTCGGTGATGCGGACCCCACGCACCATCGACCGGACGTCCGCGCGGCGAGTGACGCGGCCGTTGCCGGGGCGTGAACGGTCGGTGACCGGGCCGCGCCGTGTGACGGACCGGCGCCGTGCGCGTAGTGTCGGCATGGTGCCCTCCGGTCGATCCGCGCTGCTGAGCCTCGTCCTCGCGGGAGCGGTCGCGCTGCCCGCGGCGCCGGCCTCCGCGGCCGCGGCGAAGCCCCGGCCGCGCGCGCACCTCGTCGCCTTCGACTCCTGCCGCGCGCTGGTCGGCTACGCGCACCGCTCCGCGGCGAGCGCGGGCGGCGTCGGCGTGCCGGTCCGCGCGCTGGGCGCGGTCAGCACGCTCGAGGCGCCGGTGCAGAAGACGACGAGCGCCGAGGTCGCGCCGACCGCCGACGCGGGCGCGCCCGCGCCCGCCGCGGCGGGCGGCGAGGCGGGCACGCTCGCGTTCTCGGGCACCAACGTCCAGGAGGCGGGGATCGACGAGCCCGACGTCGTCAAGACCGACGGCCGCCACGTCTTCGTCGCGGCCGGCGGGAAGCTGCGCGTGATCGACGTCACCGGCGACGCGCCGCGGCTCGTCGGCACGCTCCAGCTCGACGGCGGCTTCGCCCACCAGCTCCTGCTCCGCGGGACGCGCGCGCTGGTCCTCTCGACGGTCTCGGCGCCGGTCGCCGTCGACGTCGGGCCGGTGCCGCAGACCGGCACCGCGAAGGCCGCGATCGCCCCGATGCCGGGCCGCTCGACCACGCTGCTCACCGAGGTCGACCTGACCGACCCGGCCGCGCCGAAGGTCGCGCGCACGATGGAGCTCGCGGGCGACTACGTCGACGCGCGGATGACCGGCGGGACGGCCCGGGTCGTCGTCAGCTCCACGCCCACGCCGGCCGGCGCGGTCCCGCTCACCGGCGCGCCGCTGCGGACGTTCGTCCCGGCGACGACGATCCGCAGCCGGATCTCCGGCCGCACGTTCCGCCGCGGCGTCGTGCCGTGCGACGACGTCCGCCGCCCCGACGCCTTCTCCGGCCTCGGGCTGCTGACCGTCCTGACCGTCGACCTCGACAAGGGCCTCTACGACGTCGACCGCGACGCGGTCATGGCCGGCGCCCAGACCGTCTACGCCTCCGACAAGAGCCTCTACGTCGCCAGCCGGCGCTACGTGCCCGGGCTGGGCGACACGACCGACGTGCCGCAGGCGATGCGGACCGAGATCCACCGCTTCGACGCGTCCGCCCCGGGCCGGACGAGCTACGCGGGCTCCGGGACCGTCCCCGGCTTCGTCGTGGGCGCCTACGCGCTCTCCGAGCAGGACGGCGCGCTGCGCGTCGCCTCGACCGACGAGCCCGCGTGGCTGCCCGACGGCGGGCAGCCCGCGCCCGCGCAGAGCTTCGTGACCGTCCTCTCGACCGGCGCGGGCGGCCCGGCGCCGCTCACGCAGGTCGGCCAGGTCGGCGGCCTCGGCGCGGGCCAGCGGATCTACGGCGTGCGCTTCGCCGGCACCACCGGCTACGTGGTCACCTTCCGCCAGGTCGACCCGCTCTACACCCTCGACCTCTCCGACCCGAAGGCGCCGCGGGTCGCGGGCGAGCTCGAGATCCCCGGCTACTCGGCCTACCTGCACCCGCTCGGCGACGGCCTGCTGCTGGGGATCGGGCAGGAGGCCGGCGCCACCGGCCGCACGGAGGGCACGCAGGTCTCGCTCTTCGACGTCTCCGACCTCGCGCACCCGAGGCGGATCCAGCACGTCGTCTATGGCAGCGGGCGCTCGGACGCCGAGTTCGACCCGCACGCCTTCCTCTGGTGGGCGCCGACGCGGACGGCCGTGCTGCCGCTCTCCACCCAGGACTTCACGGGCGCGATCGGGCTGCGCGTGACCGCGGGCGCGATCGCCGAGATCGGCCGCGCGGTGCACGGGGACGCGCCCGACCTGGTCCCGATCGCCCGCTCGCTGGTCATCGGCGATCGCCTCTACACGCTCTCCTACCTCGGCCTCCAGGCCGCGCGGCTGGACACCTTGGCACCGGTCGCGTTCGTGGCGCTCGACGCCTAGGAGCGTCCGCTCAGCGGACTTCGGCCGACGCGAGCGCATGGACGCCGGGCAGGTGGGCACACCCTGGTCATCATGGCGCTCGAGCCAGCCAGTTGGGCCGTCGCGGCGACGCCCGACCAGATCGCCGTCCTGCGGAGCGAGGTCACCGACTACGCGCATCGCGTGGGGGTGGCCGACGCGCGGCTCGCGGACATCCGCCTCGCCGTCTCGGAGGCCGCGACGAACGCGGTCCTCCACGCCTACCGCGACCGCGACCCGGGCCTGATCCGGGTCGACGCGCGGGTGACCGAGGACGGCGGGAGCCTGCGGATCGTCGTCGAGGACGACGGCTTCGGGCCGCTGCCGCGCCCGGACAGCCCGGGCCTCGGCCTCGGCCTGCCGACGATCGCCTCGGTGGCCGACGCGGTCGAGCTCTCGGCCGGTCAGGCCGCGGGCGCCAAGCTGTCGATGCTCTTCGCCACCGGCGGCTGAGGCTCCGGCGCCGCCGCGCGCGGCGCCCGGTGCAGGGCGACGCCCGCGACCACCGCGGCCACGCCCGCGACCTCGGCCACGCTCGGGATCTGCGTCAGGACGACGATCCCGATGACCGTCGCCACGGCGGGCAGCAGCGAGACCATCAGGCTGTAGGTCGCGCGTGGGAGGCGGACGAGCGCGAGCTGGTCGCAGACGTAGGGGATGACCGACGAGCTGAGGCCGACGCCCGCGCCGGCGAGCAGCGCGAGCGGGTCGGCGAAGGCGGGGACGGCCGCCCAGCCCGCCAGCGGCGTGATGGCGATCGCCGCGACGAGCATCGCGGCGCCGAGGCCGTCGACCCCGTCGAGCGCGGGCCGCTTCGCCACGCGGTCGGCGAGCACGATGTAGGTCGCGAAGAGCCCGGCGTTGGCGAGCGCGAGGGCGAGCCCGAGCGCGCCGCCCACGAGGTGGATCCCGGTGAGCAGGTAGACCCCGGCGACGGCCAGGACGAGCGCGGCGAGGTTGCGCGCGGTGCGCGCCCCGAGGGCGGCGAGCGCGATCACCGGGAGGAACTCGATCGCCGCGACGGTCGCCAGCGGCAGCCGGTCGATCGCGAGGTAGAAGCAGCAGTTCATGAGCGCCAGGCACCCGCCCCACGCGGCGAGCAGGCGGCGCCCGTCGCCGTCGAGGCGGCGCGCCGCGCGCCACGGCCGCCGCCACGCGGCGAAGACGAGCGCGGCGGTCGCGATCCGCAGCCAGGCGACGCCGAGCACGTCGACCCGCGCGAAGAGCAGGACGGCGAACGCCGGGCCGAGGTAGTGGAAGACGGCGCTGACGGCGAAGTAGGCGTGGGGCGGAGGGCGGCGCACGGGCGGCCCCAGACGATGGCGTGCGCGCGGCGCCGGGGGAATGGGCGATCGACGGTATCGTCGTCGCCATGGCGTCGATGCGAAGGCCGGAAGCGCAGAAGACCGTCGTCCCGCTGGACGAGACGGATCGGCGCCTGTTGATCGAGCTGCAGGCGGATGCGCGGCTCACCCACGCGGAGCTCGGCCGCCGCGTCGGCCTCTCACCGCCCGCGGTCGCCGAGCGCGTGCGGCGCCTGAGCGATGAGGGCGTCATCCGCGGCTTCTTCACCGAGGTCGACCCGCGCGCCCTCGGCTACGCGCTGAGCGCGATCGTCCGGATCCGCCCGGCGCCGCGCCAGCTCGCGAAGGTCGCCGACCTCGCCCGCGCCACGCCCGAGGTCGTCGAGTGCCACCGGATCACCGGCGAGGACTGCTACTTCCTGAAGGCCCACGTCCGCGACGTCGAGCACCTCGAGGAGGTCATCGACCGCTTCGCGATCTTCGGCCAGACGACGACGTCGGTCATGCAGACCTCGCCGGTCCCGCTGCGGGGCGTGGCGATCTGACCAGGCGCCGGACCGCGAGCGGCGCGAGCAGGACCATCACGACCACGCGCAGCCCCTGGACCGCGATGACGAACGTCGTGTCCGCCCCGGCGCCGACGGCGGCCGCGAGCACCGCGTAGATCCCGCCGGGCGTCGTGGCGAGGTAGGCGTCGAGCAGGCTCACCGAGGTCGTCGCGTCCAGGACGACGGCCAGGCCGAAGCAGGCCACCAGCAGCACCACGACGCTCACGAGGACCGGCACGAGCAGCCGTCCGGTCTGGCGCACGGTCTCCACGGTGAAGCGCAGGCCGACCTGGAGGCCGATGGCCGCGAAGGCCGCGTCCTGGACCAGCGCGGGGACGACGAACCAGCCCTCCGGCGCGCTCAGCGTCACGGCGCCCGCGAGGACCATCGGGCCCAGGAGCGTCCCGGCGGGCAGGCGCGTGAGGCGGCCCGCCGCGGCGCCGGCGAGCGCCAGCGCGAGCGTCACGAGCCAGTCGCGCGCGTCGCCGAGGACCGGGATCCCGGCCGCGGCGGCCGAGCCGCCGTGGTGGCCCGGGAAGGCGACGGCGACGAGCACCGGCGTGACGAGCACGACGATCAGCACGCGGACGTACTGCATGAACGCCACGAGGCGGTCGTCGCCGCCGAGCTCGCGCGCCATCGTGACGATCCCCGACGCGCCGCCCGCGACCATGCCGAGCGCGGCGGTCGGGCGGTCGACGTCGGTCACCCGCGCCATCACCAGCCCGGCGGCGAGCGAGACCACGAGCGTCGCGGCGCTCACGAGCGTCACCGGCAGCCAGTCGTCGCCGAGCGCGCTCAGCGAGGAGGACTGCAGGTAGGCGCCGAGCGCGACGCCGATCCCGGCCTGGGCGGCGCCGAAGCCGAGCGACGGGACCGCGAGCGCGCCCGGCGCCAGGAGCGCCACGGCGAGCCCGACGAGCAGCGCGCCGAAGAGGAACGGCGAAGGGAGGCCCGCCGCGTCGAGGGCGAGGCCGGCCGCGGCGGTCGCCGCCGCCGGCCCCACCCACCGGATCACGACGGGCGCGTGGCGAGGACCTGGAAGATCGACAGGAACCCGCTCTCGAAGCCGCGCCGCGCGGTGCGGAGGTACAGGCGCCAGACGCGCACCCGCTCCTCGCCGCCGAGCTCGATCGCCCGCGGCAGGTTGGCGTCGAAGTTGTCGGCCCAGCGCTTGAGCGTCTCCGCGTAGTCCATGCGGAAGCCCTCGACGTGCGTGGGCTCGAAGCCCGCGCGCTCCATGGCGACGAGGATCCGCGAGACGTGCAGCGGGGCGCCGTCGGGGAAGACGTAGCGCTCGGAGAACGGGCCGGCCTCGGGGTCGTTCCAGCGCAGGCGGGCGATGCCGTGGTTGAGCAGGCGGCCGCCCGGCTTGAGGAAGTTGCGCAGCGCGACGGCGTAGTTGTCGATGTTGCCCGAGCCGACGTGCTCGACCATGCCGATCGAGGAGATCGCGTCGAACGGCTCGGCGTGCAGCTCGCGCCAGTCCATCACCTTGATCTCGACCTGGTCGCCGACGCCGGCCTCCTTCGCCCGCTCGCGGGCCAGCTGGGCCTGCGGCTCGGACAGCGTGATGCCGGTCACGTGCACGCCGTGCTCCTTGGCGGCGTGGATCGCGAACGCGCCCCAGCCGCAGCCGACGTCGAGGACGCGCTCCCCGGCCTTCAGCGCCAGCTTGGTGCAGACGAGCTCGCGCTTGACGTACTGGGCCTCCTCCAGCGTCTTGGCGCCGCGCGAGAAGATCGCGCACGAGTACGTCATCGTCGGGTCCAGGAACTGCGCGAAGTACTCGTTGGAGACGTCGTAGTGGTGGCGGACGGCGGCCTTGTCGCGCTCGATGCTGTGCCGGCGGCCCTGCGGGATCAGCTCGGCCTTCGGCGGCTTGGGCGGCGCGACCAGGCCGGTGGAGCGCAGGGCGGCGGCGGCGAGCTTCGCCTTCTCCTTGAAGTCGAACGCGGGCGGCTTCCACGAGTCGAGGATGTCGATCGCGGCGTCGATGTCGTCGACGTCGAGGGCGCCGGAGACGTAGGCGCGGCCGATGCCGAGCTGGCCGGGGGCCCGCAGGACGTGCGCGAGCGCGAGCGGCGACTTGACGCGGAAGGTGGTCAGGGAGGTGCCATTGGTCGACGGGAGCGTGCTGCCATCCCAGAACGCGACCTCGAAGGGTCGGTCGGGAAGCGCACGCGCCAGCTCCTCGCGGAGCGCGGTGGGACGGGAGAAGGCCATGCACGGAACTTAGCCAAGAGTCATCTAGACTCGCCCGATGCTCCGCGAGGAAGTGCGTCCGGCCGAGCCCGCGCCGGTCGATCCGACCACGCCCGATTTCGTCCAGCCCGTCGACCGCGAGTGGCTCGACCGGCTCGCCACCGGCACCGTCACGGTGGTGCCGTTCTTCGCGCTCGCCTACGCGGCGTGGCACTCGTGGCAGGGGCTGCTGCGTTGGAGCGACGTGGTGATCTTCGCCGTGGCCTACGTGCTGACGGGCCTCGGCGTGACGGTCGGCTTCCACCGCCTCTTCACGCACCGGAGCTTCAAGTCGGGCAAGGCCGTGCGGGCGACGCTCGCGATCCTGGGCAGCGCCGCGATCGAGGGCCCCGTGACCGCGTGGGTCGCCGACCACCGCAAGCACCACGACTTCTCCGACCAGCTCGGCGACCCGCACAGCCCGCACGTCGAGCACGGCCACGGCTTCTCCGGCGCGCTCCGCGGGCTCTTCCACGCCCACGTCGGCTGGCTCTTCATCCACACGCACCGCGGGGCGAAGGAGCGCTACGCCCGCGACCTGCGCGCCGAGCCGATGATGATGACCATCGACCGGCTCTTCCTCGTCTGGGCGCTCGGCGGCCTGGGGCTGTGCTTCCTCGCGGGCTGGGCCCTCGGCGGCAGCGTCCACGCCGGGCTCACGGGACTGCTCTGGGGCGGCGGCGTCCGGATGCTCGTCGTCCACCACGTCACCTACTCCATCAACTCGATCTGCCACTTCATGGGCCGCCGCGGCTTCGAGACGCCCGACCAGTCCCGCAACGTCTGGTGGCTCGCGCCCTTCACCTTCGGCGAGTCGTGGCACAACAACCACCACGCCTTCCCGACCTCCGCCTTCCACGGCATGAAGCGCTGGCAGCTCGACCCCTCCGCCATGGTCATCCGCGGCCTCGCCCGGCTCGGCCTCGTCTGGGACGTGGTCGAGATCACGCCGGAGCGGATGGCGCAGAAGGCGGCGGCGGCGGCCTAGCCGCGCCGGCTCGACGCCCGCTGACCTACGCCACCGGCCGCAGGTGCCGGTACGGCTCGTCCCCGCGCAGCGCGCGGATGACGCCGGTCACGACGTTCTCGTCGTTGACGGTCTTGCCGTCGGTCACGGCGTCGACGATGCCGCGCTTGCGCTCGACGAGCTCGGCCATGGTCTCGTCGATCGTCTCGGCGGCGAGGAGGTACCAGGCGGTCACGGAGTCGGTCTGGCCGATGCGGTGGGTGCGGTCCTCGGCCTGGTCGTGGAGCGCGGGCGTCCACTCGAGCTCGAGGAACGCGACGTTGGAGGCGCGCGTCAGCGTGATGCCCTGCGCGGCGACGCGGGTGGCGCAGACGATCAGCTGCGGGCCGCCCTCCTCCTGGAACTCGCGCACGGACTCCTCGCGGGCCTCGATCTTGTCGCGGCCGAAGAGGTGCAGGGCGTCCGGGAAGCGCTCGAGCACGGCCTCCTGGATCTCGCGGTGGCGGGCGAAGACGACGAGCGGCTCGCCACTGGCGAGGAAGTCGTGGATCCACGCCAGCGCGGCGTGGAGCTTGCCGCGCGCGGCCAGGCGCTGCAGCGCGCCGAGCTGCGCGAGCCGCTCGGCCCGCAGCGTCGCGGCGATCTTCGCGTTCAGGTCGTTGAGCTCCAGCGGCTGGGAGCGCAGCCACTCGACCACGTCGCGCTCGGCCACGCGGTACTCGCGCTCGTTGTCGAGCGACACCGGCACGACGACGCGGCGCTTGGCGGGCAGCTGCGGCAGCACCTCGCTCTTGAGCCGCCGCACGAAGCACGAGCGCCGCAGGTGCCAGTGCAGCCGCTCCTCGGTCAACACGCCCTGGAACTGGCGCGAGAACCGCGCGCCGCTGCCGAACTCGTCCAGCCGGCCGATGATCCGCAGCTGCGAGATCAGCTCCTCGGCGTGGTTGAGCACGGGCGTGCCGGTCATCGCGACGCGCAGGCCGCCCTGGGCGACGGACTCCGCGAGCCGCCGCACCGCCTGCGTGCGCTTGGCGCGCGGGTTCTTGCAGTAGTGCGACTCGTCGACGATGACCGCCTTGGGCCGCAGCCGCGCGAGCGTCTCGTAGTGCTTGCCGACGACCTCGTAGTTGACGATCGTGATCTCGCCCGTCTTGGGCACGGCGACGCCGCCCTCGACGACGACGACCGAGCGGTGCGGCAGCCACTTCTTCGTCTCGCGCAGCCAGTTGAGCTTCAGCGACGCGGGGCAGACGACGATCGCCGGGTAGGCGTCGTCGGCCTCCATCGCCGCCAGCGCCTGGACCGTCTTGCCGAGCCCCTGCTCGTCGGAGAGGAAGACGCGCCGCGCGTCGAGCACGTAGCGCACGCCCGCCCACTGGAACGGCTGCAGCTCGCCGCCGAGCTTCGCGGCGACCCCCTCCAGCGGCTCGGCCTCGGTGGCCTTCGAGCGGCGGATCGCCGCGGCGGCCTCGGCCGCCTCCTCGCGCAGGTCCTCCAGCGCGACCGCCGCGGGCGCGTCGACCTCGACGCCGTGCGTGGCCAGGAAGCCGTCGAGGTGGTGGACGACCCACGGGTCCAGCGGCAGCGAGCGGCCGCCGTCGCTCGTCCCCGGCAGGCGCTCGAACGCCTCGCCGACCGTCGGGTCCCACAGCGTCTCGAGCAGGAACGCCTCGCCCTCGACCGACACGTTGAGCGCCAGCCGCGCGGGCGGCGCCTCGCCGCCGTGCTCGAGCGCCAGCACGCAGCGCAGCGCGGCGCCGTCGAGCTTCGCGCCGCGCGCGTCGCCCAGCGCGGCCGCGCCCGCCTGCGTCAGCGGCGCGAGCAGCTTGCCGTCGACCTCGACCGACCCCTCCAACAACGCCGCGGGCACGGTGCCCGCGCGCGTGTCGAGGACCCACCAGCCCTTGCCGTCGTAGCGCGTCGTGCGCACGCGCCCGACCCAGCGCTCGCCGACGCCCTTGAGCCAGATGTCGACCTGCGCGCTGCTCGTCAGCTTCGGGAAGCGCTTGAGGACCTCGGAGACGTGCACGGCCGCCCAGTCGTCGACGGGAGCCCACCACTCGCGCGTGTCCCAGTCGAACCGGCGATGGGGGATCTGCCGCACGACGGCGACGATGTGCGGGTCGTACGGGAATCCGAGGACGACGATGGGCTTGCCATCCGGCCCTCGGCGCAGGTCGACGTTCGGGTCGCCGGAGGCCAGTTCCACCCCCTCCAGGCTATCGGCCTGATTACGACGGCAGCGACGAGCCCGCGAAGGCGAAGAACCAGATGCCGAACAGGACGAGCGCGCAGCCGACGCTGATCAGCATCACCTGCTCCAGCACGCCGCGGTCGTTGACGGACTTGCGCTCGCCGCGCATCGAGCGGTTCCAGGTGGAGTGCTCGCGCTTGTCGTGCATCCGGCCGGTCACGCGCATGTGGGTGCGGTTGACCATGCCCAGGAACTTGCCGACGACGACGGCGGTGACCGCCATCCCGATGATCACCAGCAGGTACGGGCCGAGGCTCGGCTGGCTGGAGCTGGTCATCCGCGAGGCCAGGAACAGCCAGGCCACGGGGGAGACCAGCCAGATCACGATCGACCCGACGGCCATCACGACGACCAGGCCGAAGCCCGCCACGTGGCGGTGCGGGCCGATGGACGTTCCGGTGTGGGTGCTCATCGCTGCATCCCTCCTCGAACGAGCGTGCTACCCGGAAACCGGTGTCCTGACGCCAGGCAGCCGGCGGGCCGGACGCGCCGTCGCGGCCCGCGGGCCGTCGGGCGTGCCGCCGTCGCCCGTGCGCGCCACGCGGGCCACGCCCCAGGCGAGGGCCGCCATGAAGATCAGCGAGAGCACGAGGACGACCAGGCACGCCGCGGTCCACAGCCAGCCCGGGATGTCGGTCTTGCGCTCGCGCTGCAGCAGGTCGTGGTCGGCGACGAACGTCCGCGTGAAGTGCGCGCTCGCCGGGACGAGCTTCGCGCCCGGGATCGCCGGGTCCGCCGGCATGTAGATCGGGATCCCCATGATCGTGCGGCCGTTCTGGACGCGGACGACCGTCTTCCAGTCCCCGTAGGCCGGGGCCGGCGCGCGGAAGCGGTAGACGCCCTCGCTCACGCGCTGCAGGCGGTCGACCTTCATGCCGCCGTCCTGCCACGAGGTCACCGACGCCCAGGCGGCGTGGTCGGCCGTGCTGCGCGGGTTGAGCGTGACCGTGCCGACGACGTGGCGGTGGGTCGGGTCCCCGCCGTCGCTCTTGAGCGCCACCGTCGCGGTCTGCCCGCTCGGCGCGACCGTGGAGAGCCCGTAGGCGGTCAGCGCCGCGATCGCGACGAAGGAGCCGATCGCCGCCGTGCGGGCGACCGCCACGCTCGGCAGCTGGAAGCGCAGGCCCGCGCCGAGCAAGCCGCCGAGCACGCCGCCGGCGATGCCCGCGAGCGGCGCGACGACCAGCGCCTCGGGGACGATGCCGTCGTTCCACGGCAGCGGGAAGAGCTGCCCGACCCAGACCCACTCGGCCGCGAGGCCGACGCTCCCGCAGAGCGCGCCGCCGATCGCGCCGAGCAGGACGGGGCGGTCGCGGCCGGTGGCCAGCGCGACGCCCTCGACGCACAGCGCCTCGACGAGGTAGAGCGGCAGCGTCGGCGCGGACTCGCCGAAGACGTCGCCGACGATCAGCGAGATCGCGCCGCGGACCGCGAGGAACATGAGCGCCGTCGCGAGCGCGCCGCCCTTGCCGATCCACACCCGCCCGGCCGTCAGCGCGAGGCCCGCGGCGAGCGCGATCAACATGGGGTGGAAGACCATCCGGAACTGCGGGACCCCGAAGTCGAACTCGCCCTGGAAGGTCGAGAGGCCGATGAGCAGGCCGCCCATCAGGCCGACGCGGCGCGAGGCGACCAGGAACTGCGAGTCGCGCAGGCGGTCGGTCGTCAGGCCGCGGAAGCGCATGCCCTCGGCGAGCAGGATCGCCTGGCCGATGAGCGAGAGGCCGGCGCCGCCGAAGAGCATCAGGTGCGTCGGGCCCCAGAGCGTGACGTCCTGGCCGAAGAGCCGGTGCCACATGTCGTCGAGCGGGAAGCCGAGCAGCGCGAAGCCGCCGCAGGCCGCGGTCAGCACGCCGCCGACCGGGACGTACCAGTCGCGGGTGATGCGGATCGCGGCGGGGCCGGGCTTCTCCTCCGGCAGCGCGAGCGCGAGGCAGCCCGCGGCGAAGACCCCGTAGAGGCCGACGAGGATCAGGTAGTGCGCGGGGTTCGCGAGCGGGCCCGGGTCGCGGCCCTGGTCGATGTGCAGGGAGATGTCCCAGTACATGCCGAGCAGCGCGACGAGCAGCGAGCCGCCGGCGAGGCCCGCCGGAAGCGCGGCCCAGGCGGGCAGCCCGGAGACGCGCTCGGAGAAGGCCGCGAGGCGGCGCAGGCTCTTCCCCCTGCCGTTGCGGTAGCCGAAGATGCCGAAGATCAGGACCGCGGTGGCGACGCTCGCCATGCCGGAGGCGATGGCGATCTGGTCGAGCGCGGCGCCCCCAGCCGGGTTCGCGGCAGCGAGAGAAAGTGCCATGAGGTGATGGTACACCGATCCATGTCACATGAAACGCGGTAGGATCGGCCTGTGTCCGATGTCACGGAGGCACCCGAGCGCGCGGCCGACGATGGGGATCTGACCATCGACGAGCTCGCGCAGCGCACGGGGATGACCGTCCGCAACATCCGGGCGCACCAGTCGCGCGGGCTGCTGCCGCCGCCCGAGGTCCGGGGCCGCACGGGCTACTACGGCCCCGCGCACCTCGCCCGCATCGAGCTGATCCGCGAGATGCAGGGCCAGGGCTTCAACCTCCAGGCGATCCGGCGGCTGGTCGACGCCGCGCCGGGCTCCAGCGAGGAGCCGCTGCGCTTCCTGCGCGCGGTCGCCGAGCCCTACACGCAGGAGCAGCCCGAGGTCCTCACGCGCGAGCACCTCGCCGAGCGCTGGGGCACGACGGACCCCGGCCTGCTGGAGCGCGCGATCAAGTTGGGGCTCTTGCGTCCGCTGGGCGACGGCTCCTACGAGGACATCTCGCCGCGCCTGACCCGGGCGGGCAAGGAGCTCGAGGCGCTCGGGGTCCCCGCGGCCGTCGGGCTCGAGCTGGCGACGACGATCCGCAAGCACGCCGACGGCGTCGCCCGCGCGTACGTGAAGCTCTTCGTCGAGCAGGTCTGGAAGCCGTTCGAGGAGGCCGGCGCGCCCGAGGAGCGCTGGCCCGAGGTGCGCGACGCGCTCGAGCGGCTGCGCCCGCTGGCGGCCGACACGCTCCTGGCGATCTTCGGCGTGGCGATGGCCGACGCCTCCGAGGAGGCGTTCGGGCGCGAGATCGAGCGCCTGCAGCGGCGCCGGCGCTCGAAGTCCGCCTAAGGCACGACGACTCAACCTTTGCCGCCCGCGACCGACCTCCCGGCCTGTGGAGTCGGGGGACCCTCACAGCAGAGCAGATGACGACGCCGTCGCCGGCCTCGTCGACGCGGCCGCCGGCCTCGGCCTCGGCGCGCACCACCTGCGCGCCGCGACGGGCGCCCAGCGGCTCCGCCTCGACGTGATCGCGACGCGGCTCGGCGACGTGCTGCAGCGCGCCGACGAGGTCGCCGAGGGCACGTCGGCCAGCGCGCTCGCCGCCGCGACCAGCCGCGACCGCGCCCGCGAGGGCGAGCAGCTGGTGGAGGCGATGGTCGCCGAGCTCGGCGAGGCCGCCGGCGCCGCGGGCGAGGCCGCGGCGTTGATGGAGGACCTGATCGCCCGCCTGGGCGACATGGCGAAGATCGTCGAGCAGATCGACGCGATCGCCTCGCAGACCAGGATGTTGGCCTTGAACGCGGCGATCGAGGCGGCGCGCGCCGGGGAGCACGGGCGCGGCTTCGCGGTCGTCGCCGACGAGGTGCGCAAGCTCTCCGACGCCAGCGCGTCGGCCGTCGTCGGCGTACGCGAGATCATCGACGGCGTCAGCGGCCACGCGACCGCCAGCGCCGCCAGCAGCGAGGCGATGCGCCGCTGCGCGACCGACGGCGCCGCGCGCGCCGGGTCCGCGGGCGAGGCGTTCGGCGCGATCCGCACCGAGGTCGAGGCGCTGTCGGCCACGATCGAGCAGGTCGCGGGCGCCTCGCAGGAGCAGGCCGCGACCGCGCGCGAGCTGACCGGCGAGGCCGGCGCGGTGGCCGCGGGCGCCGACGCGACGGCAGGCGCCGCCGCGCAGCTGGCGGGCCGGGCCGCGGCGGTCCAGGCGACCGCGGGCGTGCTCGGCGCCGCGGTGGTCGCCGGGGCGGGCGCGCCGTCGGCGGCGGACGCGCTCCAGCACGTCGGCGTCGTCCTCGCCCCGATCTTCGACGTGCCGCGCGAGCACGCCGGCCGCTTCCTGGCGCTGCTCGAGGACCGCCGCGCGGTCGCGGGCGCGATCCGGGTCGACGACCTCCGCGCGCTCGACGCGACCATGATGGACAACTTGAACCGCCGGCGGCGCGAGCTCTGCGGCGTGACGCTGACGGTGGCGCCGCGGCTGCTCGAGGACGCCGAGCTGTGGATGCAGTGGTGGGCGCAGTCGCCCACCGGTCCGCACCAGCTGCGCCCGCAGCTCGACCGCGCGCGCCCCGGCTTCTACGACTACACCGCCGACGAGTGGTTCACGGTCCCGCTCGCGCGCCGCCGCACGTGGCTCTCGGACCCCTACTTCGACGACGGCGGCGCGGAGGCCGACATCGTCACCGTCTCGGTCCCGGCGCTGCTCGACGGCGACGTCGTCGCCGTGGCCACCGCGGACCTCGACCTCGCCCGCGTCGCCGACCTCTGCGCGCCCGCGCTGCGCCGCGTCGCGGGCTCCGCGGCGCTCGTCGGCGAGGCCGGGATCGTGGTGGCGAGCAACGACCGCGTCCGCCTCCCGCTCGGCCGGCCGGTGGCCGAGGAGCTGCGCGCCGCCGCGACGCTCCACCGCTCCGCCGCGCTCGACTGGGCGTTGTTGGTGCTCTAGTCCCGCCGCCGCGAGATGCGGATCTCGGCGGGCGAGACGACCCGGATGACGACGTGCGCGGCGCGCGTCGGCGCGCCGAGCGTGAGGAAGTCGCGCACGCGGCCGTCGTGACCGCAGAACGGGCAGGCGAGCGGCGAGGCGGGGCCGAGACGCGCCCCGGCGGGCGAGACCGGCGCGTCGCAGCGGGGGCAGGCGAGGGAGCCGACGGCGATCGTCGTGCTCCGCGCGGAGCGGCGGATCTCCTCGGGCCCGCCGAGGCCTCCGACCGGGTCGGAGCCCTCGTCCGAGCCGCCCATGCGACGGAAGAAGCTCACCGCGAGTGAGTGTAGGACGGGCTACGCGGCGCGAACGGCGCGCTCGTCGCCCGCGGCGACGTCCGCGCCGTGGGCGTGCCCGGCGATCTCGCCGATGATCCGCTCCCAGGCGCCGCGGGGCAGGTCGTGGCCCATGCCCGGGATCGTCACCAGGCGCGCGCCGTCGATCGCCTTCGCCGTCGCGCGGCCGCCGCTCGGCGAGACGAGCTTGTCGGCCTCGCCGTGGATGACGAGCGTCGGCGCCTGCACGGCGCGCAGCTCGCGGCGGCGGTCGCCGCTGGCGATGATCGCGCCGAGCTGGCGCGCGGTGCCGGCCGGGCTCGGGCCGCGGTCGAAGGAGAGCGCGATCATCTCGCGCAGCTCGAGCTCGTCGCGCTCGAAGCCGGGCGAGCCGATGATCCCCCACGTCTTGGTGCCGTGGGCGATGAACGCGTCGCGGTCGGCCGGCGACGTGCCGAGCAGCACGGGGTAGGTCTTGAGCGCGGGCTGGCCGCTGAAGCGCGCGCCGGTGTTGGACATGATCGAGGTCAGCGAGCGCGTCCGCGTGGGGTGCCGCGCGGCGACGGTCTGGGCGATCATGCCGCCCATCGAGACGCCGACGACGTGCGCGCGCTCGATCTCCAGCGCGTCCATCAGGCCGACCGTGTCGAGCGCCATGTCGGCGAGCTTGTAGGCCGGGTTCGGGATCCGGCGCAGCGCGATCTCCGCGAGGCCGGGGACGTGCGCGCCGTCGAGCCGCGTCGAGCGGCCCGTGTCGCGGTTGTCGAAGCGGGTGACGAAGAAGCCGCGGCTCGCGAGGTCCTCGCAGAAGCGGGTGTCCCAGGCGATCATCTGGGTCCCGAGGCCCATGACGAGCAGGACGGGCGGCGCGCTGGGGTCGCCGAAGCTCTCGTAGCAGAGGGTGATCCCGTTGCCGACCTCGGCGAATTGCTCGTGCATCACCTGATGGTACCGGGCCGAACGGTCCCGCTAGGCCACGAGCCGCAGCTTCGCGGCGGCCGCGTCGTCGAGCGCGAGCTCGGCGGCGAGCTCGCGCGCCATCGGCACGAAGAGGTCGACCAGGTTGGGGTCGAAGTGGCGGCCGCGCTGGCTCGCGATCTCGGCGATCGCGTCGTCGAGCTTCCAGGCGTCCTTGTAGGGGCGGCGCGAGCGGAGCGCGTCGAAGACGTCGCAGATCGCGCAGATGCGGCCGGGCAGCGGGATGTCCTCGCCGGCCAGGCCCGCGGGGTAGCCGGTGCCGTCCCAGCGCTCGTGGTGCGTGCGCGCGATCTCCTCGCCGAGCTGGACCAGCGGCGAGGGCGAGTTGGCGAGCATCGACGCGCCGATCGCGGCGTGGGTCTTCATGATCTCCCACTCCTCCGCGTCGAGCTTGCCGGGCTTGAGCAGGACGCGGTCCGGGACGCCGATCTTGCCGACGTCGTGCAGCACGGCGGCGTGGCGCAGGGTCTCGGCGTCGGTGGGCGTGAAGCCCGCGGCGAGCGCGAGGCGCTCGCAGAGGATCCCGATCCGCTCGACGTGCGCGCCGGTGTCCTCGTCGCGCCACTCGGCGGCGCGGGCGAGGCGGGCGACGACCTCGAGCTGCGTCTCGTGCAGCTCGGCCGTGCGCTCGCGGACCGCGCGCTCGAGCGCGCTGTTGTGGCGCGCGACGCGCTGGCGCTCGCGACGCTCGGTGAGGTAGCTGGCGGTCACGGTGCCGACGGCGCTGAGCGCCAGGCCCGCGAGCGGCGCGACGACCGGGACGACCCAGCCGTGCAGGAACGCGAGGTAGGCGACGCCGAGGTAGGCGATCGCGAGGACCGGCGCGGTCAGGACCGACAGCGTCTTCAGGCGCAGCGCGGCGGCCGCGGGGGCGAGCGCGAGCAGCAGGATCGCGAGGATCCCGGCCCAGCCGGGCGCGCTGCGCAGCGGCAGGCCGTGCAGGACGGTCCAGAGCGCGTTGGCCTGGACCTCGGGGCCGCTCATCAGCTCGTTGCGGACCGTCGGCGTCGGGTGGACGTCCTGCTCGGTCGGCGCCGTCATGCCGACGACGACGACCTTGCCGCGCACCGCGGAGGCGGGCAGACGGCCGTCGCGGACGTCGGAGAAGTGGTAGCTCGGGATCGTCCCGGGCGGGCCGCGGAAGTCGATCCAGGCGCCGCCGCGCTCGAAGCGGCTCGTGTCGACCGCGTGGCCGAGCGAGCGCGCGGCGGCGACCGCGAGCGTCGGGACGCCGTCGGCCGAGGCGTTGAGGCGGGCGATCTCGCCGCCGGCCAGGATCGGGAACGTCGCCATCGCGGCCTTCGCCTTCACCCGGGCGAGGTTCGCGTCGCCGCCGAGGACGTTGGTGCGGCCCGCGGCGTCGGTCTCGGTCGTCGCGAGGATCGTGCCGGGGAAGCGGCCGATCGCGTCGTAGAGCGCGAGATCCTGCTTCGGGGTCGTGGCCTCGGTGAACTGGATGTCGTAGATCACCTTGCGCGCGCCGAGGCGGCGGAGCTCGTCGATCACGTCGGCGTGCCACGAGCGCGGGTAGGGCCAGCGCTGGACCTTGGCGTAGTCGGAGAACGTCTCGCTGTCGATGCCGACGACGGCGAGGTCGCCGGGCGGGTGCGCGGGGCGCAGCTGGAAGCGCAGCGCGACGGTCGTGTCCTCCAGCGAGCGCGCGGCGTGCGTCGTCCAGGCCAGGATCCCGCACGCCGCGGCGAGCAGGCCCGCGAGCAGGACGGCGCGGGCGTGGGCCGGCAGGCGGCGCGTGGTGGGGAGGGAGGGACCGGGCACGGCGGAGGGTCAGCGGCGGGCGAGGTACTCGTGGCCGTGGGCGACGAGCACGGTGCGGTCGCGGCGCAGGTCGTGGACCGAGACGGCGCCGGCGAGGACGCGGGTGAGCGTCCCCGCGCAGGTGTCCTGCGTGAGCCAGTGGGTGCCGCGGACGGTCGCGACGGAGCCGCGGCCGCGGGTCTGGAAGCGGCCGTGGTCGTCGCTGCCCCAGAGCGAGCGCGGCGGCTTCTTCCTGGTGGCCTTGGAGGCGACGGCCTTGATGGTGGCCGGGCAGGCGGCGAAGCTCCCGCCGCGCAGGACGATCTGGGTGAGGCCGTGGCCGGAGGCGCTCTGGCGGACCTCGAACTTCCCGCCCCAGAAGTGGCCGGTCTGGGTGGTGCCCTTGCGGTCGAGCGCGGTCTTGAGCTCGACGGTGCCCGCGCGGGCGTCGATCAGCGTGCCGGTCGGGACGGTGGCGGCGCTCGTCAGGTCGACGGGCGCGCCCGACGGGCTGGTCGCGGTGACCGTCCCCTGGACGGTCGCGGCCCCGAGCGAGCGGCCGAGCACGGGGCTGACGGCGGCGGTGGCGACGCCGGGCGCAGCGGTCGCGCCGTCGTCGGAGGAGGGCGTGCCGGGCGCCGGGTCCGCGGCGGGGGGCGTGGTCGCGGTGGACTTGGCGGGCGCCTTGGGCGTGGTCGCGGGCGCCGGGGCGGCGGGCGGTGGGCTCGGCGCCGGGGCCGGGTCGTCGGCGCCGGCGGGGCCGGGGCCCGAGCTGTCGTCGTCGCCGGGGTCGTCGTCGCCGCCGGCGGAGCCCGGTCCGGAGGAGCCCGAGCCCGAGCTGCCCTTCTGCGTCTTGAACTTCACGTCCTGGCCGTAGACCGTGCTCAGCCCGCTGACCGCGACGGCGCGCACGTGGTAGGTCGTGTCCGGCGCGAGGCCGGCGACGGGAAGCGTCAGCGTCTGGTCGACGCCGACGAGCCCGGTGCTCACGACGCCGCTCGTGGCCCCGTAGGCGGTGCTCGCGCCGTACTGCCAGGAGACGTTCGCGCCGAGGGCGGCGACGCTGACCTTGGCGCGCAGCGTGACGCGCGTGGCGGCGACGTCCTGCGGGCTGCTGGTGCTCACCGACAGGGCGAGCGCGGACGCCGACGCTGGCAGGGCGAAGGTGGTCGCGGCTGCCACGAGGGCGGCACGGGTCATCCATGACGGGCGCACGCCTGTTGGGTCGGCAGGAAGCGCCCGGCTTCGAGAGGTCCCACCCCCCGATCGGGCGCGATCGCGCCCGCGGAGGCCCGGTTTCTGGACGGACGTCCGAGACGGGCGCCGCTCAGCCCGCGGCGGGCTGTCCGTCCACGAACATCGCCAGCCGCTCCCGGCCGCCGGTGCGGATCGGCGCGCCGTGGGCGAAGAGGAGCGCGTCGAAGTCGCGGTGCAGCAGCGCCCGCAGCGCCGCCGTGATGCCCGCGCGCACGCCCTCGGGGTCCTCGCCCATCAACCCGTCCGGGACGAACGACAGCGCGCCGTCCTCGTCGCGGATCACCGCGTCGGCGAAGAGCAGGACGCCGGGCCCCGCGGCGATGTGGAAGGCGGTGTCCTCCGGCGTGAGCGCGCCGACCTCGAGCGCCGTGACGCCGGGCGCGACCGCGTCGCCGAAGTCGAAGGCCTGGACGTCGGGGCCGCCGTCGGCGAACTCGTGGAGCCCGAGGCGCTGCGCCTTGATCGGGCAGTCGAACGCCGCGGCGAGCGTCTCGGCGTGGCGCAGGTGGTGGCGGTTGGAGAGCAGGATCGCCTCGGGCCGGCCGTGACGCCCGAGCTCCTCGACGCCCTCCTCGGGGACGCGCGGGTCGAACAGCGCCGCGCCCTCGACGAAGTAGTGGGAGTGCACGGGCCGGCCGATCCCCTCGTGGAACGTCGTCCAGTGGAGCACGCCGGGAAGCACTTCGTCCATGGGCGACGACCTACCCGTGGCGCTCGCGGCCAACCTCAGGCGAGGTCGTCCCGGCGCACGGTGCGCCGCGCGCGCGGCAGCCACGCCGCGAGCGCGCCCGCCGACCACGGGCGGGCCTGGACGGCGGGGGACGGCGGGCGCGTCGCCCAGCGCGGGCGGCGCGTGGCGCCGGCCGGCCGGCCGTCGCGGTGGACCCGCGCCTCGTCGACGGTGAGCAGGCGCCAGCCGTCGATGCGCGCGCGGCGGGCGAGCTCGCGGACCGCGGCGCCGCCGCGGAGCTCCGGGTCGAAGCCGCCGAGGTCGAGGAAGCCGACGCGGCGCAGGACGGCGAACCCGGGCGTGGACGTGGCCGCCCAGAGCGCGTCGTGGTCGGCCTCGAGCGCCTCGGTCAGGCGGCGCAGCGTGCCGGGCGCGGGACGGGTCGCGGCGTCGACGAGCGCGACGTGGCGGCCCGTCGCCTCGGCGATCGCGAGGTTCGCGGCGGCCGCGGTGCCGAGCCTGCGCGGCAGCGTGAGGATCGTGCGGCGGGCGAGCGGGTGGTGGTCGAGGAGCGTGGCGCGCGCCGCGCGGGCCGCGGAGGGCGGGGCGCCGTCGTCGGCGAGCAGCATCCCGCCGCGCCACTCGGGCGAGAGGTCGGCGGCGAGCGCGCCGTGGAGCGCCGCGAGCTGCCACCGCGCCTGGCGCGAGACGACGATCGCGACGTCGACGTCGTCCAGCAGGTCGTGCTCGGCGCCGCGCCGGCGCGAGGGGGCGGCGATCCGGTCGAGCTCGGGGTGGGGCGAGGGCGGCGGCGGCGTCACCGCACGAGGGATTGCCGGAACCTCTCCATCTCTAACTACGCGGGGCGCAAGACCAGACCAACGGTCAGGACCGGTGCGCGATCCAGCGCGCGCTGCAGCGCGGGCCCGTCCGGATAGGGGGCGCCGTCGAGGCGGCGGCCCTCGGCGCGCAGCGCGAGCCGGTCGACCGCGAACGGCCACGGGTCGAGCGTGAAGGTGTCGTGCCCCTCGGCGGCGCGGTCGAGCGTGAACGTGGTGGCGTCGAGGTGCAGCGCGTGCGGGACCTGGTCGCGGCAGAGCGCGAGCGAGAGGCCGTCCCAGAGCGCGAGCAGCGCCTGGTTGCGCGCGAGCTCCTCGGGCGGCGCGCCGAGCGCGGCGGCGAGCTCCGCCTGCAGCGCACGCTGGCCGTCGAGGTAGGCGGCGACCGCGCGGGCGATCTCGGGGTCGTCGGTCTTCGGCGGGAAGCGCTCGTAGAGCCCGGTGCCGTGCAAGGACACCAACAACGCCGCGTAGCGGCTCTGGCTGAGGACGCGCCGCGGCGCCGCCGTCCACAGCGCGAGGTGCGTGGGGCGGTCGAGCTCGAAGAACTGGAGCGGGAGACCGGTCGCGGCGCTCCGCTCCGGGCGCAGGTCCCACTCGGCCATCCCGACGTCGTGCTGCAGGGCGCCGAGGACGACCTCCTCCAGCGGGGCCGGGACGGGGAAGCGGTCGTTGCCCCACGCGCGGGCGAGCTGCCCGGAGAGCCAGGCGTGCGACGCCTGGCCGATCGCGAGGACCGCCTCCCCCTCCGGCCGCAGGATCAACGGCGGTCGGTGTCGTCCTCGTCGAGCTCGGAGACCAGCTCCTCGTCGGCCTCGCCGTCGACGATCGTGACCTCGTCGGACTCGGCCTCGGGCGTGAAGGCGTCGCCGATCGGGTCGGCGCGGCCGTCGCCGTGCGTCGCGTTCTCGATCAGCTCGTCCTCGGCGAGCTCGAAGCCCTCCGACTCGCCGCCGCCGGCCTCGGCGACGGCCTCGAATGCCTCGTCGCCGTGGGCGTCGTCGAGGCGCGGGCCGCCGATGCCGCGGGCCTCGGCCGCCGCGGCGGCCTCCTCGGCGGCGACGAACGCGTCGTCGGTGTGGACGACGGGCTTGGGCGTCGCGGGCGCGGGCGGCTCGGGCGCCGGCGTGGCGGCGGCGGGCTCGGGGGCGGGCGGGGGCGGCGCGGTCGTGGCGGCGGGCGCGGGCGCGGGCGCCGTGGAGCCCGACGGCGTGGCGGGCGCGGGCTGGGCCTTCCCTCCGCGGATGCGGCGGAAGGCGGCGCCGCCGGCGGCGAGGCCGCCGAGGGCGAGAAGTCTCTTGGGGATGCGGGGCATGACGGAATCCGTACCCCATCTGGGCCTCCGGCGAAAGGCCGAGGCGGCAGAAGGACGACCGGCGGGTCCCCGCGGGGTATGGTCGGGGCCATGAGCGAGCACCACGGATCCGACCGCGTCGGGGGCGGGGAGGCGTCGCTGGGCGACGCGCAGTCCTCCAACCCGCCGGACGACGACGACATGATCTTCCCGGACGCGGAGCCGCTGGACTCCGACACGGACTTCGAGGGCGACGGCCCCGAGCCGGAGGAGGAGCGCGACAACGAGGACCCGGCGCCGAACGCGCCGTAGCCGCCGGTCGCCCCCTGCCCCGCAATAGGTCCGGGGGGCTGACCACGCGGTCGGTTGCGCGGTATGTTCCCGGCGTGTTCACGCCGGTCCAGACGCGTCGAACCTTCGAGGAGGCGGCCGAGCAGATCGCGGACAAGGTCCGGATCGGCGAGCTGCGCGTGGGCGACAAGCTGCCGGGCGAGCGGGCCCTCGCCGCGCAGATGCAGATCAGCCGCCCGACGCTGCGCGAGGCCGTCAAGGTGCTCGTCGAGGCCGGCCTGCTGGAGGTCCGCCGCGGGCCGGGCGGCGGGATGTTCGTGGCGACCGACGTCGTCGGCGTCGAGCTCGTCCGCCAGCGCTCGAGCCTGCGCCTCGGCGAGGTCGCGGGCGTGCTGGAGGCGCGGCGGATGCTCGAGCCGCGCGTCGCGCAGCTCGCCGCCGTGCGCGCCACCGAGGACGACTTCGCCGCGCTGCAGCGCTCGATCGACGCCATGCGGGCGCTGGTCGACGCGGGCCGCGCGCTCAAGCAGGAGGACCGCTTCCTGCAGCTCGACGTCCAGTTCCACCTCGCGCTCGCGCGCGCCTCGGGCAACGCGACCGTCGAGTCGCTGATGCGCGTCCTCTTCCGCCAGCTGGAGATCGCCCGCGACATGGCGATGCACCTGCCGCTCGTCCCGGAGTGGACGATCCAGATCCACGAGCGCACGGTCTCCGCGGTGCGCTCGGGCGACCTCGGCGAGGTCGAGGCCGTCATGGACGAGCACGTCGGCCAGCTCGAGCGGACGTGGGAGGAGGAGACGGCGCGCGCGCTCGTGCGGCCCCTCCCCGAGTTCCTCCTGCCGGCCAGCGCGCGCACCAAGCCCGCCGCCTGACCGGGCGTTCAGTTCTCCCGCCAACGGTGGTAAGGTCACCTGACCCATTACGGGTCGGGGACGTGCCCAACGAGGAGAGGGAGCGCCGGAGTGCCGCGCACGACGGGGGAGACCGGGATCGCCAAGCAGCAGCAGCCCGCGACGGGGCGCGCCGCCTCGACGGCGCCGGTGAAGCTCCACCGCCCGGACGTCTCGCTGGCCGACAAGTACCTGCTCGAGCAGGGCACGGTCTTCCTGTCGGGCACGCAGGCGCTCGTCCGCGTCCTGCTCGACCAGGTCCGCGCCGACCGCGCGCGCGGCCTGAAGACCGCCACGTTCGTCTCCGGCTACCAGGGCTCGCCGCTCGGCGGCCTGGACAAGGAGATCCTCGGCCTCCGCGACATCGCGGCCGACCACGCGCTGCACTTCACCGCGGGGCTCAACGAGGAGCTCGCGGCGACCGCGGTCTACGGCTCGCAGCTGGCGCCGTCGCTCCCCGGCCCGCGGTACGACGGCGTGACCGGCGTCTGGTACGGCAAGAACCCCGGCCTCGACCGCGCGGCCGACGCGCTGCGCCACGCGAACTTCGCGGGCACGCACCCGCGCGGCGGCGCGCTCGCGCTCGTCGGCGACGACCCGTCGTGCAAGTCCTCCACCCTGCCGTCCGCGGGCGAGGCGACGCTCGCCGCGCTGCACCTGCCGACGTTCTACCCCGGCACGCTGCAGGAGGTCCTGGACTTCGGCCTGCACGCCGTCGCGTGCTCGCGCGCGTCGGGCCTGTGGAGCGCGATGAAGGTCGTCACGAACATCGCCGACAGCGCCGGGACCGTGCAGGTCTGGCCCGCGCGCGTCGGCTCGGTCATCCCATCGGTGGAGGATCCTGCGCATCCCGGCCGGCCCTACGTCCACGCGCCGGACGGCAACATGCTGAGCGCCGCGTCGCTGGAGCTCGAGCGCACGCTGCTCGGGGTCCGGACGGAGATCGCGCGCCAGTACGCGGCGCTCAACCAGCTCAACCCGGTGACGGTCCCGACGCGCGACGCCTGGCTCGGCGTGGTCGCCGCGGGCAAGGTGTACTACGAGCTCGTCCAGGCGCTCGACGACCTCGGCCTCGACCAGCGCGCGCTGGAGCGCGCGGGCGTCCGGCTGATGAAGGTCGGGATGCTGCACCCGCACGACCGCGAGGCGTTCCGGGCGTTCGGCCGGGGCCTCGACGAAGTGCTGGTGGTCGAGGAGAAGCTGCCGTTCCTCGAGGTCGCGCTACGCGACGCGCTCTACGGGACCGCCGACGCGCCGCGGATCCTCGGCAAGCGCGACGAGCACGACGCGCCGCTGCTGCGCGCCGAGGGCGACCTCGACGCCGACGCGATCGCGGTCGCGCTCGCCGCGCGCCTCGGCGCGCGCGTGCGGCTCGACTCCGTGGACGCCCGCGTAGCGCTCATCGCCGCCCGCCGCGACGTCATCGCGCGCACCTCGCCGACGCTCACGCGCACGCCGATGTTCTGCTCCGGCTGCCCGCACAACACCTCGACGGCCAACCCGGACGACACGCTCGTCGGCGTCGGCATCGGCTGCCACACCATGGTGCTGCTGACGCCCGAGGGCAAGGGCACGATCACCGGCCTCACGCAGATGGGCGGCGAGGGCGCGCAGTTCGTCGGCATCAAGGACTTCACCGACGCCTCGCACTTCGTCCAGAACCTGGGGGACGGGACCTTCCACCACTCCGCGTCGCTCGCCATCCGCTTCGCGGCCGCCGCGGGCGCGAACGTCACCTACAAGCTGCTCTACAACGACACGGTCGCGATGACCGGCGGGCAGGACGTCATCGGCCAGCTGAAGATCCCGGAGATGACGCGCTGGCTCGCGCTCGAGGGCGTCAAGAAGATCATCGTCACGGCCGAGGACCCGGCGCGCTACCGCAGCGTGACGCTCGACCCGATCGCCTCGGTGCGCTCCCGCGACGAGCTGGCGGCGGCGCAGGCCGAGCTGGCGCAGGTCGAGGGCGTCACCGTCCTGCTCCACGACCAGCACTGCGCGGCGGAGCTGCGGCGCCTGCGCAAGCGCGGCAAGGCGGCCGAGCCGGTCGAGCGGATCCACATCAACGAGCGCGTCTGCGAGGGCTGCGGCGACTGCGGGTCGAAGTCCAACTGCATGTCGGTGCTGCCGGTGGAGACGGAGTTCGGGCGCAAGACGCAGATCCACCAGTCCTCGTGCAACAAGGACTACTCGTGCGTGAAGGGCGACTGCCCGTCGTTCCTGACGATCATCCCGGCGAAGGCGGCGAAGACGACCTCGCCCGCGGGCTTCCCGCTCCCGCCCGCCGACCTGCCCGAGCCGGTGCTCAAGGTCTCGCGCGACGACTTCCTGATGCGCATGCCCGGCATGGGCGGCACGGGCGTCGTGACGGTCTCGCAGATCCTCCAGATGGCGGCGATGCTCGACGGCAAGCACAGCTACGGGCTCGACCAGACCGGGCTCGCGCAGAAGGGCGGGCCGGTGGTGAGCGACGTGCGGATCGCGCGCGACCCGATCGAGGGCTCCAACAAGGCCTCGGCCGGCGCGGCGGACCTGATCCTCGGCTTCGACGTCCTCGGCGCGGCGAACCCGCGCAACCTGCTCGTCGCCGACCCGGCCCGGACGGTCGCGGTAGTCAACACGCACGCGATCCCGACCGCGGCGATGGTCACCGACACCGGCGTGAAGTTCCCCGCCCTGGAGCGCAACGTGCGCGCGATCGGCGCGGCGACCCGGTCGGACGACAACGTCTACGTCGACGCCGAGGCGCTCAGCGAGGCGCTGTTCGGCGACCACATGCCGACCAACACGGTGGTGATCGGGGCGGCCTACCAGGCGGGCTGCCTGCCGCTCAGCGCCGACGCGCTGCAGCAGGCGATCCGCCTCAACGGCGCCGCCGTGGAGAAGAACCTCGCGGCGTTCGCCTGGGGCCGCGCGGTCGTCGCGGCGCCGGAGGCGGTGCGCGGCGTGCTGGAGGGCGAGGCGCCGGCGGCGCCCGCGGAGCTGGCCGGCGAGGCGCGCGCGATCGTGGACGGCGCGGGCGCCGAGGGCGAGCTGCTGCGCCTGCTGACGGTCCGCGTGCCCGAGTTGGTGTCCTACCAGGGCGCCGCGCTGGCGCGCCGCTACGTCGAGGACGTCATGGCCGTCGCGCGCGTCGAGCGCGAGCGCGGCGCGCCGGGCGAGTCGGCGATCGCCGAGGCCTACGCCCGCGGCCTCTTCAAGCTGCTCGCCTACAAGGACGAGTACGAGGTCGCGCGCCTGCACCTCGACGCGGTCGAGCAGGCGAAGATCCGCGGCGAGTTCGGCCAGGGCGCCAAGGTGTACGTGATGCTCCACCCGCCGCTGCTGCGGGCGCTCGGGCTGCGGCGCAAGCTGAAGCTCGGCCGCTCGTTCGTGCCGGTCCTGAAGCTGCTGCGCGCCGGGCGCCGCCTGCGCGGGACGAAGCTCGACCTCTTCGGCCTGCCGCGCGTGCGGCGCGTCGAGCGCGCGCTGCCCGCCGAGTACCGCGCGCTCGTCGACCGCTCGCTGGAGCGCCTGACGCCGGTGACGCACGCGACGGTCGCGGAGATCGCGGAGCTGCCGGACGTCGTGCGCGGCTACGAGGACATCAAGCTGGAGAACGTCGAGACGTTCCGCGCGCAGGCCGCCGCGCTCGAGGAGCGCCTGGCGCGCGGCGCGCGGTCGGGCGGCTTCGAGCTGCCGATGGCGCGGGGCTGAGCTCAGGCGGCGCGGTGGGGCCGCGCCGCGTGCAGCCCGGCCACGTCGACGCCTTCGAGCAGCCCCACGGCCACGGGGTCCTGCTCGTCCTCCAGCAGCACCGCGCCGCCCGGCCAGTACGGGTGCGCGGGGGTGCCGCGGTGCAGCAGCAGCGGCTCGTAGATCCAGCAGCCGGTGTTGGCCAGGCGCGGCCGCCCGCCCGGGCCGCTCCAGCGCGCGGCGTCGTCGCCCGCGCGCGGGCCGTTGCGGTGGACGTGGCCGTAGAGCACCCAGTCGGCCTCGACGCCCAGCCGCGCGACGACGTGCGCGAGCGCCGGGTTCGCCGAGCGCTGCATCTGGAAGCCGAGGACGCGCCGCGCGAGCGGCGCGAGCCCGCTGGTGCTCACCCGCCGCGGGCCGCTCGGCACGGTCGCCGCGCGCGCGAGGTCGATCGCCCCGTCGACGAGGCCCGCGAGCGGGCGGGGGAGGAGGCGCGCGAGCAGCGTCTCGACCCACGTCACCGACGGGCGCCCCGCGCGCTCGTAGGCGATCGGGCCGACGCGGTCGACCCGGTCCAGGCGCGCCCGGCGCAGGCCGTAGGCCGACTCGGGCAGGAGGTGGCGATCGAGGTAATGGCCATGGGTCGCCCAGACGCGCGAGGAGAGCCAGACGCCGGGCGTCCGGACCTCGACCGGCGCGGGCGCGAGCCAGCCGACGACCTCGGTCAGCAGCGCCGTCGCGTCGGGCGGGACGAGCGTGTCCGGGGTCAGCGCGGCGCCCTGCGCGCGCGCCCACGAGCGCGTCAGCGCGCGGTCGTGGTTGCCGGGCACGAGCACGACCTGCCGGTCGGGCCCGACGCGCGCGCCGATCGCCCGCAGGATCGGCTCCGCCGCCGCCAGCGCCTGCCGCGGGCGCCCCTCGGCGAGCTCGATCACGTCGCCGAGCAGGACGAGCCGGTCGATCCCGTCCAGCGCGTCGAGCAGGACCGCGAGCGCCTCGGGGTGGCGCAGCACGTCGCGCCCGAGGCGGCTGCCGATGTGCAGGTCGGAGATGACGAGGGTGCGCACGCTCACGCCAGCGTAGGCGGCGCGAGCGCCGGCGGCGCGGCCGGGTCCACGAGCTCCCACAGCAGCGTGGACCACCCGAAGTCGTGGGCGCCCATGCCGTAGCCCAGGCGCGCCTCGTAGTACTCGCGGAACCCCTCGCGCGCGACGACCTCCGCCAGCCGGGCGGCGATCGCGTCGGCCTCGGCGTCCAGGCCCAGCCGCCGCAGCCCGAGCGAGACGAACCACGCGCTGTTGACCCACGACGGCCCGCGCCAGTGCCGGTGGCGGCCCCACCAGGTCTCGCGCGAGGAGTAGGACGGGTCGTCGAGCGCGACCGCGGGCAGCGGCACGGCGGGTGCCGCGAAGCCCGGCGCGCGCAGCACCTCGTCGACCAGCCGCTGCGCGATCTCCTCCGGCAGGTCGGGCAGCGCGAGCGGCGCGAGCGTGTCCCAGGTCCGCGGCCGGCCGGCGGGCGCGGTGGGCCTCGCGGCGCCGCGGACGTCGTCGGCGAAGCGCCCGCGGCGCGGGTCCCAGCAGCGCTCGACCAGCGCGCCGGTGAGCGACGGCCGCCCCAGCGCCTGCTCGCTCAGCGACCACGCCACGTTGGTCAGCACCTCGCACACCACGGGCCGCCCGGCCGCCGCGACCCGCCGCGCGTCGAACCCCAGCCGCCGGTTGCGCGCGATCAGCAGCGGGAACGCGGGCCGCCCCTGCGCGAGCCGTCCCCAGACGTGGTCGAACTTCGGCGAGGCGTCCATGCCGGACTCGTCGGGCTGGATCAGCCACAGCAGCCCGTCGTCCTCCAGCGCGCGGTGCGCGCGCAGCCACGCGTGGTGCGCGGCGATCCGCGGCTCGGCGGCGGGATCCCCGACCGCCCACGCCCAGGCCCACGCGAGCAGCGGCGGCTGGATCGTGGACGTCATGAGGTCCGAGCGCCGCGCGATGTTGTAGCGGATGGCCCGCTGGGCGTCGAGCGGCCGCCCCCAGAGGATCGTGTGGCCGATGAAGCCGTCGGGACGCGCCGCGCCCAGCAGCGTCTCGAGCTCGGCCCGCGCGCCGTCCGGGTCGAAGCGCCGCCGGACGATCGCGTGGAAGCACGAGTCCCAGTACCACTGCCACGGGTAGCTGCGCGGGCTCGGGACCGAGAACGCGTAGTGGCGGCCGCGGTAGTCGCCCGCGCGCCAGTTGCGCTCCAGCAGCGCGCGCGCCGCCGCGCCGACCTCCGCGCTCACTTCGTCTTCTTGTAGGGCTTGATCGTGACGGTCTGCGAGAGCGACGTCGCCCCGACGTGGAACGCCAGCTTGACCTTCAGGGACTTGTGCCGGCGCAGCGACGCCGCGGCCTTCCTGGTGAGCGCGATCGTCAGCGCCACCCTGCGGGTGCTCGGCACGGTGAAGGACTTGCGCCCCACCGCCAGCGAGCCCGCCGTGACCCTCAGCGTGGACCGGGCCTTCGCCGGCGTCGCGGTGAAGCGCAGCACGAGCCGCCCCTTGCGGTCCAGGCGCAGCGTCCGGGCGATGCCCTTGATGGTGGACTTCGGCACCGTGAGCGTCGTGAGCGGCGCCGACTTCAGGGTCGGCGCGACGGTGGCCGGCGGGACGACCGCGGCGGCCGGCGGCGGCACGTCGGCGCCCGCGACGACGACCTGGTCGGCGCCGCTCGCGATCACGACGCCGCCGCGCAGCGCGACCGCGCGGACGTGGTAGCTCGCGCCGGGCGTGAGGCCGGTGAGCTGGGCGCCGATCGCCTGCTGGCCGCCGCCGCCCACGAGCGCCACCGGCGCCGAGCGCCCGCCGTACTTCGCGGTCGGGCCGATGTCGAACGCGGCGGTGGTCGCCGAGGTCCCGGGGTCGACGCGGCCGCTGAGCGCGACGCCGCCCGCGCCCGCGCCGCTCGCGCCGTCGGTGATCGCGCACGCCGGGTCCTCGGTCTCCAGCGACCAGGAGGCGAGCGTGCCGACGTTGTCGCCCGGGACCTGGTCGACGATCCGCAGCGTCCACGTGCCGACGCGCGACTGGCCCGCGAACGCGGCGAGCGCCTGGTTGGGGCGGAACGTGCCGCCGACGGCGCCCTCGGCGGACGAGACGTCCTGGACGTCGGTCTGCGCCGCGTCGTCAAGGACGACGGGGGCGGCCGCGGCGACGTCGGCCTGCGTGCCGTCCTCGCCACCGCCGCCCGGCGCCTCCAGCAGGTCGACGCGCGTCCCGGCCGGCGAGGTCAGCCACGCGTGCAGCTCGCCGAGCGCGGGGTGGGTCAGCGCGAGCGTCACGCGCAGCGCGCCGACGCGGCCGGGGGAGGAGATGGCGAGCGTCGAGGTGGTCCCCGTCGGGGCGCCGTTGGGGATCGCGAGCGCGGGCGACTGGAGCCGCGTCGCGGCGGTCGCGCGGCCGCTGCCGACGGGGATCGAGAGCGGGAGCGTCGCGGTGCCCTGGTCGGAGGTCACGGTCACGGTCAGCGCCGCGACGGCGGTGCAGCCGATGGTGGCGGGGACGTGGACGACGAACGCGGCCGGCGCGTCGGCGCCCGCGGCGATCGTGCCGAGCGCCGCGCTCGCGCCCGGGGCGGTGATGCCGCCGGCGCCCGCGACCGTCGCGGTGACGTTCGTGAGCGGCGCGCCGCCGGTGTTGCGGATCGGGACGCTGAGCGCGGTGTCGCGCTCCAGCGGCAGCGTGGCGACGCTCGGCGCGCCGGTCCCGGCGACCGGCGGGGTGTCGAAGGCGGCCGTCGCGCGGGTCGCGTTCGCGCTCGTCGTCGTGGCGCCGTAGCCCATCCCGCGCGCGGCGAAGACCGACCAGATCGTCGCGCGGTGCGTGCCGCCGGTCGCGAGGTCGGCCTGGAGGATCGCGTTGCGCATGTCCAGGAACGAGGGCTGCTTGGGCGAGAGGCGCAGCGCGTTGGTGATCAGGCCGCGCGTGACGAGGCCGCCGAGCGCGGTGCGCAGGTCCCACAGCGTCTCGGCCCAGATCTCGCCGTCGGCGTGGACCTCGGCGTGGCCGTAGGCGGCGCCGTCGTTGCTGACGTTGCCGAGGTCGGCGTAGGTGAAGCCGCCGGCGCCCGCGGAGGCGCTGCCGGGGCAGGAGGCCGAGGACGCGCCGACCGGGCAGTCGACGGCGTTGAAGCGGATGCCGGTCCGGGCGTTGTTGGTGACGTAGGCCCCGATGACCTCGTCGCCGGGCGTGGCCGGGTCGTCGGCGATGAACCCGGTGTCGGTGAGGAAGTCCAAGGCGTACCAGTCGCTCCAGCCCTCGCCCATCGCCTCGGACTGCTTGGCCTGCAGGCCGTCGGCGGCCCCGTCGCCGCCGACGAGGCGGTTGGTGAGGCCGTGCGTGTACTCGTGGTAGACGACCGTCGCGTCGTCGCCGCCGTTGACCGCCGGGAGGCCGCTGTCGTTGTTGAACAGGTACATCTGCATCCGGGGCGAGGTGCCGTCGGCCGGGGTGGCCATGTTGGCGTTGTTGATCCCGCCGCCGTCGTCGGTCTCGGCCTTGAGGGGGTCGGTGCCCTGGAAGTTGTAGGTGGTGAACCCGATCGGGCTCTGGGCGAGCCAGTCGTGGTAGGTGTTGACGTAGTAGAAGACCTGGGTGTCGACCTGGTTGATGTTCGCGGCGACGGTCGTGTTCGTGGGGCTGGGGGCGCGGAACGGGTTGCCGTCGGAGTCGGTCATCGTGACCGCGGTGCCGTTCCAGGTGCACGGCGTCGGGAAGGCGGTCGGGCAGTGCTGGCCGCTCGCGGCGGTCTGCGCGGCGGTCGGGTAGGCGAAGTCGCTGCCGCTCGACGGCGGCGTCTCGGCGTCCGGGAGGTTGTTGGCGTTGCGGTCGGGATAGACGTGGGCGTTGGGTCCGGTGAGGCTGGTCGGGGTGCTGGTGGCGAACCAGCCCGCGGGCAGCGTGAGGCTGGTGGCGGTCCCGCCGGTCGCCGCGCCGGGGTGGTACTTGAAGACGCTCGCGGCGGAGGCGAAGTCGGTGATCGAGTGGCGCGTGAGGATCGCGCCGGTCGCGGCGTCGACGAGGACGTCGTAGATGTAGGGGTCGGTGCCGGCGACGGTAAGGCTCCACGCGAGGCGGTCGCCGCCCGGGTCGGCGACGGTCACCAGGCGGGCGTCGTCGCCGCTCGCGAAGGTCGTCGTGCGCTGCGGGTCGGCGGCCTCGGCGCCGGGGTCGCCGTCGGCGGCCAGGCCGAGGTCGCGCTGGGCTGCCGCGCGCGCGGCGCCGGGGCCGAGCGGCGGGTCGGTGGCGGGCGGCGCGAGGTCGTGGACGGGCGCGCCGCCGACGTTCAGCAGGCGGCCGTCGGCGGCGACCGCGGCGGTGAGCGCGGAGTCGTAGGCGGGGACGCCGTCGGTGGACTGGCTCCAGACGAGGTGGGTGACGCCGTCGGAGGAAGTCTCGCGCGCGTCGGGGCGGAGCGTCGCGAGGTCGGCGGCGTCGAGGCCGAAGGCGTCGTCGTGGGCGCGGACGTAGTCGAGGGCGATCGTCGCCGGGTCCGCGCCGCTGGGCCGCGTCAGGAAGCCGTCGGTGCGGCCGAGCGTGCGGACGCCGCCGGTGACCGGGTCGACCGCGACGGCGGCCTGCGGGCCGAGCGCGGCGGCGAGGCGGTCGCGGGCGCGGCCGGTCGCCGCGGGGACGGCGGCGCGGTCGCCGCTGCGGGCGTCGAAGGCGGGGCGGGCGGGCGCCTGCGGCGCCGGGCTCGGGGCGAGGGCGGCGGCGGGTCCCGCGGCGGTCAGCGCGAGGGTCGCGAGGGTCGCGAGGAGCGCGAGGGCGGCGAGGGCGTGCGGGATCCGCGAGAGCACCAGACCCTTCTTATCGGCGCCCAGGCCGAGAACCCAACGACTTGCGTGCCAACTGATACGTCTCGCCACTGAGTGTCAGGAGGAAGACCGTTCGGGATCCCGCTGGCGCGTGCGCGAGACTGGGCGCATGGCCGGCGATCCGATCGACCACCTCTACGGGCTCGACCTCGAGGAGTTCGTGGCCGCGCGCGACGCGCTGGCGAAGGAGCTCCGGGGCGACGGCGACCGCGAGGGCGCCGCCGCGGTCAAGGCGCTGGCCAAGCCGACGCGCGCGGCGTGGGCTGTCAACCGGCTGGTGCGCGACCGGCCGGAGGAGGTCGCGGCGCTGGTCGAGGCCGGCGCGGCGCTGGCGGGCGCGCAGGAGCAGCTGCTCGACGGCGCGGGCGCGGACGTGCTGCGCGGCGCCGCCGAGGCCGCGCGGGCGCTCGTGGACGCGCTGGCCGCGGGCGCGCCGGTCGAGGGCGCCGCGCGCGACAAGGTCCGCGCGACGCTGCACGCGGCGACGGTCGACGACGAGGTCCGGGCCGAGGTCGCCGCGGGGCGCGTGACCAAGGAGCGCTCGGCGGCGGGCTTCGGCGGGCTGGACGCGCTGATCGCCGCGGGGCGCGGGCGCGAGGACGGCGGGGCGAAGGCGAAGGCGCCCGCCGCGAAGCGCCGCGGGACGAAGGGGCGCGCGAGCGAGCCGGAGCCCGCGCCCGCGCCCGCGCCGCCCAAGGCCAAGGGACCCGACAAGCGCGAGCTGCGCCGCCGCCGCGACGCGCTGCGCCGCGCGACCGAGAGCGAGGCCGAGGCGGAGTCCACTGTCGCGGGCGCCCGCCGCGCGCTCGAGCAGGTCGAGGCGACGCTCGCCGCCCGCCGCCGCGACCTCGAAGCCGCCGAGGAGACCCTCACCGGCGCCCGCGAGCGCCGCGAGCGCGCGGAGCGCGCCGCCGCCGAGCTGCTCGACGCCGACTGAACCCTCGACCACCCTCAAGGGGGTCTGACCCCCTTGAGGGTTGGCGGCAACCCTCGACGGGGTCTGACCCCCGGCGAGGGTCGCCGCGAGTGGACGCCCTTCGCGGGGTTGCGCGAAGCGATCTCAGTCCCGCCACCGCAAGGGGTCTGTCCCCCTGCGGAGGCCGCGCCCAGGGGGTCTGACCCCTGGGATGCCGTGGGCGGCGGCGCCTGGCGCGACGTCGCTCGTCACCACCGCGTGCGCGCCGACCGTCGCGCCGGCGCCCACGGACACGCCGGGCAGGATCGCGGCGCTCGGGCCGATCCGCACGCCGTCGCCGAGCGTGATCGGGCGCGCGGCGACGCCCTGCTCGCGGATCGGGCGCTCGACGTCGTCGAAGCGCGGGCCGCCGTCGAGCAGGACGACCTCGTCGGCCAGCAGGCAGCGCGCGCCGATGCGCACCTCGGCGTGCGCGGTCACGACGCAGCGCTCGCCCAGCGCGGTGCCCGCGCCGATCTCGACGGTCGCGCCCGGTCCCACGTGCAGCCGGCAGCCGTCGCCCAGCGCGACGCCCGCGCCGAGGACGACGCGCCCGCCGGGCGCGACGTCGAAGCGCACGCGCCGCCCGATCACGGCGACGCCGTCGGCCACGACGCCCGCCCGCGCGGCCCGCGCCAGCCGCCGGCGGTCCCGCCACCCCGCCGCGCGCGGCAGCGCGGCCGGCGGCGCCACCGCGGCCGCGGCGAGACTCTCCTCAGAACGACGAAGGGCGGCGCTCATGCGCCGCCCATCGTTGCACCTGCGTCGCGTCCCAGCGGTGTTACGCGGCGACCCGCAGGGACTTGACGTCCCCGTCGGCCGCGAGGCGACGCAGCGCGCGCTCCTCGGCCTGGCGGGCCTTGCTGGGCGGCATGCCCAGACGGCGCGCGGCCTGGACGAGCGTGTGCTCGCCGTCGCCGCCCGTGCCGAAGCGCAGGTGGATGACCTCGCGCTCGTCCTCGGGCAGGCGGTTGACGGCCTCGCGCAGCGAGGACGCCTCGGTCTCGCGCTCGACCTCCTCGTCGACGGTCTCGCCGTCGGCGGGGAGCAGGGCGCCCAGCGCGGTCTCGCCGTCGTCGCCGACGGTCTGGTCGAGGCTGGCCAGGGCGCGGTCACGCTCGCGCAGCAGCGCGACCTCGTCGAGCTCCAGCTCGGCGGCCGCGGCGATCTTCTCGTCCGACGGCGGCTCGCCGTGCTCGGCGGTCAGCTCGCGCTCGACCCGCGCGATGCGGCGGGCGCGCTGCGACATGTGGGAGGGCAGGCGGATGGTCCGGCCGGTGTTGTCGAGGCCACGCTGCAGCGCCTGGCGGATCCAGATCGTCGCGTACGTGGAGAAGCGGTAGCCCTTGCGGTAGTCGAACTTCTCGACCGCGCGGATCAGGCCGAGCATGCCCTCCTGGACGAGGTCGTCCAGGGTGAGGCCCTGGCCCACGTAGTGGCGAGCCACGGAGACGACAAGGCGGAGGTTCGAGTTGACCAGCAGGTCCTTGGCGTCGAGGTCGCCGCGCTCGATGCGCTGAGCGAGCTCGATCTCCTTGGCGGGGTCAAGCAGCTGGTACTGGCTCGCACGTCGCAGAAGCTGGTCCAGCGGGGAGGCCAGGACGTCGTTCGTGAACGTGGGGGTGAGGGTGGAGGGGGTCAACTAAGGTCCTTTCCCGGGTAAAATCCCGATTGCAGCAGTAGGGATTCTACGCCAGATTCGTTGCTCACGCAACTGTGCGACGCGTCACTGAGGCGGAAGTTGCGGTGGGGAGGGAATTCGGGGTCGAGTGGTCGCCAGCTCCGGCGACACCTAAACCTTCCCATCGCCCGATCAAGCGCTCCTAAGGAGGACGTAGTGCCCTCTTCGGCGCATATCAATACGTCCCCTGCCCGGGGTCAAACGTTACGTTCGGCCGCTCTGCGCCTGAAGTCCCGGGCCAGATGGGCGACCTGGCGCCCCAGCGCGTAGCGCAGATCCGCCCGGATCCCGGACTGGACGGACGTGCGATCGGCCGGGGAGGCGTCCAGGCCCAGCGCCGCCGCGGCCCGGCACGCGATCTCCAGCTGGCCCAGCGCGGTGGGGTGCACGGCGTCCGGGAACAGCATCCGCCAGCCGCGCAGGTCGTCGAGGTCGACCACGACGGCGCCCCGCGCGGCCGCCGCCCCCCGCACGATCGCGTTCAGCTCCGCCACCTTCGGGCCCGCGGGCGGGCGGCCGAGGTCGAGCGGGACGGTCGCCACGCAGACGCGCTCGGCGCGCGCCTCCAGCCCGTCGAGCAGCCGCTCCAGCGCGGCGCCGAACGATCCCGCATCCCAATCGAGCGATCGCACGTCGTTGGTGCCCACGCCGACGCAGGCCAGCGCGTAGTCGCGGCGCGCCCGCGGCAGGAGCGCGCCGGCGATCCACGGCGTCGTGGCGCCCGGCTGGGCGAGGCGGTGGAACGGCAGGTCGAGCGCCTCGGCGAGCCACTGCGCCCACGAGCGCGGCGGCACGCCGAACGCGCCCTCCTCCGGCCCGCAGGAGATCGAGTCGCCGATCCCCAGCACCGGCCCGCCGTCAGCCAACCCGCCCCGCCTCCTCCGTCGCCGCCCGCAGCCGCCGCGCGTGCCTGGCCTGCAGCTGCCCCGGCTCGAGCGCGAACTTCCACGCCCCGCCCGCGGTCCCCGGCAGGTTCATCCGCGCCTCGCTCCCGAGCCCGAGGACGTCCTGGACCTGGAGCATCACCAGCGGCGCCGGCGAGCGCATCCACAGCCGGATCAGCCCCCAGTCGACGTCGTCGTCGGCCAGCCCGGCCTCGCGCAGCGAGGACAGCGCCTCCTCGCGCCGCGGCGCCTCGAGCGTCTCCCACCAGCCGCGCAGCGTGTCGGTGTCGTGCGTGCCGGTGTAGGCGACGACGTCCGCGCCGTGGTTCTCCAGCCGGTGCGGCCCGCGCGGGTCGTCGGGGTCGAACGCGAACTGCAGGACGACCATCCCCGGGTAGCCGAGCTCGCGCCGCAGCCGCGTCACCGGCGGCGTGATGACCCCGAGGTCCTCGGCGATGAAGGCCATCTCGCCGATCTCCGCCATCGCCGCCCGGAACGGCGCGCGCCCCGGCCCGCGCTGCCACGTCCCCCGCCGCGCGTCGCGGTCGCCCTCCGGCACCGCCCAGTAGGCGACGAACGCCCGGAAGTGGTCGAGCCGCGCGATGTCATACAGGTCGAAGACGCGCCGGAAGCGCTCGACCCACCAGCGGTAGCCGCGGCGCTGCAGCGCGGGCCAGTCGTAGATCGGGTTGCCCCAGCGCTGGCCCGCGGCCGTGAACGCGTCCGGCGGCACGCCGGCCACGACGCCGTCGAGGAAGAGCTCCGGCCAGGCCTTCTGGTCGTAGGAGCCCGGCGCCACGTAGATCGGGACGTCGCCGATCAGCCCCACGCCGCGCTCCGCCGCGTACGCGCGCAGCGCCGCCCACTCGCGCTCGAAGCGCACCTGGTCGGGGAGCATCCGCGCGGGCAGCGACGGCGCCCAGAAGGCGTGGCGCTCGCGGAACGCGGCGAGCTCCTCCGGCGCGACCTCCGCGTCGGGATGCTCGAGGAACCCGTTCCACGCCGCGAACGCCGAGGAGGACTTGTAGGGCGAGCCGTAGCGGTCGGGCGGGCCGAGTGGGAGCATCTGCCACCAGCGCTGCCCCGCCTCGGCGAGCCAGTCGACGAAGGCGCGCGCCGGCGGGCCGAGGCGTCCGCCGGGCAACGAGGTCAAGTGGAGCTGCACCCCACTCGACCGTCCGGAGAGGTGGTTCATGCGGTCGGTCACCGGAATTCCACGTTCATCAGCCGTCATTCTGGGAAGAGTCGCCACTACGTGCCCGCTCGCCCAACCGATCAACCTGCTCCGTCGCGCGTCGTGAAGAACGGCGGCGCCGCCAAGCGCTCCAAGCCAACCGCGCCCCCGCGCATCGTCATCCTCTCGCCCGAGCCCGTCCTGGACGGCGGGCGCTACGCCCCGAAGCGCACCGTCGGCGAGGCGGTCGACGTGCGCGCCACCATCTTCGCCGACGGCCACGACGTGCTGCGCGCCGTCGTCAAGGCCAAGGCCCCGCAGAGCCGCAAGTGGGTCGAGCGGCCGCTCGTCCACGTCGACAAGCACCTCGACGGCGACACCTACGAGGGCGCGTTCGCGGTCGACGGCCTCGGCCGCTGGCAGTGGTCGATCGAGGCGTGGATCGACCGCTTCGCCTCCTGGCGGGAGGAGCTCTCGCGCAAGGTCGCGAGCGGCCAGCACGACCTCGCCGGCGAGCTGAGCGAGGGCGTCGTCCTGCTCCAGTCCGCCGCCGAACGCGCCAAGTCCGGCTCCGACCGCAAGCTCATCAAGCACGCGATCGCGACGCTGACCGACGCCGAGGCGCCCGAGGAGGCCAAGCACGACGCCGCGCTCGGGCCGGAGCTCGCCGCGGCGGTCGACCGCTACCCGGACCGCACGGAGTCCGCGACGATCGAGACGCCCTTCGAGGTCGACGTCGACCGCCCGCTCGCGCGCTTCGGCTCCTGGTACGAGCTCTTCCCGCGCTCGTGGGGCGGCTTCGCCGGGACCACGGAGGCGATCCCGCAGATCGCGGCGCTCGGCTTCGACGTCCTCTACCTCACGCCGATCCACCCGATCGGCCTGACCAACCGCAAGGGCGCCAACAACGCGCTGACCGCGGGCCCGGACGATCCCGGCAGCCCGTGGGCGATCGGCATGAAGGGCGTCGGCGGCCACGAGGCCGTCCACCCGGAGCTCGGCACGCTCGAGGACTTCGCCGCGCTCGTCGCCACCGCGACCGCGCACGAGATGGACGTCGCGATCGACTTCGCGATCCAGTGCTCGGCCGACCACCCGTGGCTGACCGAGCACCCGGAGTGGTTCCACCGCCGCCCCGACGGCTCGCTGAAGTTCGCCGAGAACCCGCCCAAGAAGTACCAGGACATCTACAACGTCAACTTCCAGTGCGAGGACTGGAAGGGGCTGTGGAACGCGCTGCTCGAGGTCGTCCTGCTGTGGGTCGAGCGCGGCGTGAAGGTCTTCCGCGTCGACAACCCGCACACCAAGCCCATCGCCTTCTGGGAGTGGATGATCGCCGAGGTCCGGGCCAAGCACCCGGACGTGGTCTTCCTCGCCGAGGCGTTCACCCGCCGCGCGGTGATGCGGACGCTGGCGAAGGCCGGGTTCAACCAGTCCTACACCTACTTCACCTGGCAGCAGTCGCGGTGGGAGATCGAGCAGTACGTCGGCGAGCTGGCCTACGTCAGCGAGGACTACTTCCGCCCCAACTTCTTCGCCAACACCCCCGACATCCTCACCGAGCAGCTCCAGCACGGCGGCCGGGCGGCGTTCGAGTCGCGGCTCGTGCTCGCCGCTACGCTGAGCCCGACGTACGGGATCTACTCCGGCTACGAGTGGGTCGAGCACACGGCGGTGAAGCCGGGGAGCGAGGAGTACCTCGACTCCGAGAAGTACGCCATCAAGGAGCGCACGCTCGACGGCGCCCCGCTGCTCGGGCTGGTCCGCCTCCTCAACGAGGCGCGCCGCGCCCACCCGGCCCTGCAGCACCTCTCCAACATCACCTTCCTCGACACCCGGAACGACGGCCTCATCGCCTACATCAAGCAGCACGAGGGCGACGCCGTCCTGGCGGTCGTGTGCCTCGACCCGCAGTGGGCGCAGGAGGGGCTGGTCCACGTCCCGGACCACCTCGGGCTGCCCCACGCCTTCCAGGTGCAGGACCTCCTCGACGGCAGTCGCTACGACTGGCACGTCGGCGACAACTTCGTCCGACTCGCGCCCGGCGACCGCCAGGCGCACCTCTTCCGACTGGTGACCTCCTAATGGCGACGCAGGCGCGTGAAAGCGCTGAGGACTCGACCCCCACGCGGTTCGAGCAGGCCGATGGCTCGCAGCCGTCCTCCGACGAGCCGCAGGGCAAGCAGCAGACGCTCAGCGCCGCCGACCCGACGCACTGGTTCGAGCGCGACCCCATGTGGTTCAAGCGCGCGATCTTCTACGAGATCCACATGCGCGGGTTCTACGACGGCAACGACGACGGCTCCGGCGACTTCGTCGGGCTGACCGAGAAGCTCGACTACCTCCAGTGGCTCGGCGTCGACTGCATCTGGCTGCTGCCGATGTTCCCGAGCCCGCTGCGCGACGGCGGCTACGACATCGCCGACTTCTACGGGATCCACCCCGACTACGGGACCGTCGAGGACTTCGAGACCTTCATCCTGGCCGCGCACGAGCGCGGCATCCGCGTCATCGCCGACCTGGTGATGAACCACACGTCCTCCGACCACCAGTGGTTCCAGGACGCGCGCAAGGCGCCCGCCGGCTCACCCGAGCGCGACATGTACGTCTGGTCGGACACCGACGAGAAGTACGCCGACGCGCGGATCATCTTCACCGACACCGAGACCTCCAACTGGACGTGGGACCCGGTCGCGGGCCAGTACTTCTGGCACCGCTTCTTCTCCCACCAGCCGGACCTCAACTACGACAACCCGGTCGTCCACGAGCGGATGCTCGACGTCCTGCGCTTCTGGCTGGACCGCGGCCTCGACGGCTTCCGCCTCGACGCCGTGCCCTACCTCTACGAGCGCGAGGGCACCAACTGCGAGAACCTCGAGGAGACCCACGAGTTCCTGCGCAAGGTGCGCAAGACGGTCGACGAGGAGTACCCGGACCGCGTCCTGCTCGCCGAGGCCAACCAGTGGCCCGAGGACGTCGTCGAGTACTACGGCAAGGGGGAGGGCGACGAGTGCCACATGGCCTTCCACTTCCCCGTGATGCCGCGGATGTTCATGTCCCTGCGCCGCGAGGACGCGACGCCGATGCTCGAGATCCTCGACCGCACGCCCGCGATCCCGCGCACCGCGCAGTGGGGCCTCTTCCTGCGCAACCACGACGAGCTGACCCTGGAGATGGTCACCGACGAGGAGCGCGACTACATGTACGGGGAGTACGCGAAGGACCCGCGCATGAAGATCAACGTCGGCATCCGCCGCCGGCTCGCGCCGCTGCTCGACAACGGGCGCGACGAGATCGAGCTGATGACCGCGATCCTCTTCTCGCTCCCGGGCTCGCCGGTCCTCTACTACGGCGACGAGATCGCGATGGGCGACAACATCTACCTCGGCGACCGCGACGGCGTCCGGACCCCGATGCAGTGGACGGGCGACCGCAACGGCGGCTTCAGCCGCGCCGACTTCGCCCAGCTCTACGCGCCGCCGCTGATGGACCCGGTCTACGGCTTCCAGGCGGTGAACGTGGAGGCGCAGCTGCGCACGCCGACCTCGTTGCTGCGCTGGCTCCACCGCTTCATCGCGCTGCGCAAGGAGCACCCGGTCTTCGGCCTCGGCGACTACACGCCGCTGCGCACCGAGAACCCGCGGATCTTCGCCCACCTGCGCACCTACGCCGACGACGTGATCATGTGCGTGCACAACGTCGCGCGCTCGGCGCAGGCCGTCGAGCTCGACCTCTCCGCCTACGAGGGCCGCTTCCCCGTGGAGATGTTCGGCCGCTCCCGCTTCCCCCGGATCGGCGAGCTTCCCTACCTGCTGACCCTCGCGCCCCGCGGCTTCTTCTGGTTCATCCTGGAGAAGCCCGCCGAGGAGACCGACGACGACCAGGAGGCCTCCTCATGAGCAGCCCCGTCCGCGAGCTGCGCCTGCCCGGGGAGGACGCGCTCCGCGAGTTCGTCCTCGCCCAGCGCTGGTTCGGCTCCAAGTCGCGCGAGGTCGCGCACTTCCGCCTGCTGGAGACGATCCCGCTGACCGAGCAGCCGCTCGGCATCTCCGTCCTGGAGGTCGAGTTCCTCCCCGGCACGCACGAGCTCTACCAGCTGCCGATCGGCGCGCGCCCCGAGGGCGAGTGGACCGACGGCATCATCTGCACCAACGAGGGCATGGCGATCTACGACGCCATGAGCGACCCCGAGATGGTCCGCCAGCTCGTGCGGCTGATCGCCGCGGGCACCGAGATCGAGACCGGCCAGGGCACCGCCGAGTTCCGCGCGGTCGGCGACGCCGGCCTCGGCGAGGAGGTCGGCCAGGTCCGCCCGATGGGCGCCGAGCAGTCGAACTCCTCGGTCGTCCTCGACGAGCGGCTCGTGCTCAAGGCCTACCGCCGCCTCGGCGCCGGGCCCAACCCGGAGCTCGAGATCCTGCGCTTCCTCACCGAGCGCGACTTCCCGCACATCGCCGCGCTGCGCGGCTGGTACGGGCACTCCGGCCGGCTGATCGACGCGACGCTCGGCATCGTCCAGGACTTCCTCGCCGGCGCGACCGACGGGTGGGACCTGGCGCTCGCCGACCTCCGCGAGGACCCGTCGCGCTTCGTGGCCCGCGCCCGCGCGCTGGGCGAGGTCACCGGGCGGCTGCACACCGCGCTCGGCTCCGACAACGCCGACCCGGCGTTCTCGCCCGAGGAGACCTCGGCCGAGGCGCTCGGCCTGCTGACCGCGACCGTGGACGAGGAGATCGAGCGCGTCTTCCTCGACCTCCCCGACGACAACGACGTCCTGCTCCCGATCCGCGGCCGCGGCGAGGAGGTGCGCGAGAAGCTGCGCATGCTCACGCAGGTCGGCTCGGCCGGGCGCGTCATCCGCCACCACGGCGACTACCACCTCGGCCAGGTCATGCACACCGCCGACGCCGACTGGGTCGTCCTCGACTTCGAGGGCGAGCCCGCGCGCACGCTGATCGAGCGCCGTCGCAAGCGCTCGCCGCTGCGCGACGTCGCCGGCATGCTGCGCTCCTTCGCCTACGCCGCGACGGCCTCCGAGCTGCTGCACGACGCCCCGGCGCCCGAGGGCTGGGAGGCGGAGGTGCGTGCCGCCTACCTGGACGGGTACCTGGAGGAGACCGACCAGTCGCTGCTGCCGCCCGGACGCGCCGCGGTGGAGCGGCTGCTGGCGGTCTTCGAGCTGGAGAAGGCCGTGTACGAGCTGCGCTACGAGCTGGACAACCGCCCCGACTGGGTCAAGATCCCGGTCGCGGGGATCGCGCGGCTGCTGGAACCCGAGACCACGGAGCCGGAGGCATGAGCCCCACCATGCAGGACGAGCGCTTCATCAAGGCCTGGCAGCGGGACGCCGACGCGCTGGCGGCGGGCGAGCTGGCCGACCCGCACGCGCTGCTCGGGGTCCACACCGACGGCGACGGCGGCGCGATCGTGCGCGCCTGGCGCCCCGGCGCCCAGCACGTCGTCGTCCACGTCGAAGGCGGCCTGGACTACGGCTGCGAGCAGGTCCACGCGGGCGGCCTCTGGGCCGCGCACCTCGACGGCCTCGCGCCGCCGTTGTCCTACACCATCGAGACGCGCTACCCCGACGGCGTCACGGCGACGGCGCCGGACGCCTACCGCTTCCCGCCGACCGTCGGCGAGCTCGACATCCACCTCGCGGGCGAGGGCCGCCACGAGGAGATCTACGAGCACCTCGGCGGCCACCTCCGCGAGCTCGACGGCGTGGCCGGGACGGCGTTCTCGGTCTGGGCCCCGGCGGCGAAGTCCGTTGCGGTCGTCGGCGACTTCAACTCGTGGGACGGGCGGCTGCACCCGATGCGCTCGCTCGGCTCCTCGGGCATCTGGGAGCTGTTCCTCCCGGGCGTCGGGGGCGGCGCGCTCTACAAGTACGAGATCCGCACGCAGGGCGGCGCGCTGCGCGTCAAGACCGACCCCTACGCGCGGCAGGTCGAGATCTCGCCGAAGACGGCGGCGATCGTCGCCGACTCCACGCACGAGTGGCAGGACGGCGCGTGGCTCGCCGCGCGCTCCACCGAGCTCCAGCACGAGCGGCCGATGTCGGTCTACGAGGTCCACCTCGGCTCGTGGCGGCGCGACCCCGGCAACCCCGAGGGGCTGCTCAACTACGCGCAGCTCGCCGACGAGCTGGCCGCGTACGCCACCGACATGGGGTTCACCCACGTCGAGCTGCTGCCGGTGATGGCGCACCCGTTCACGGGCTCCTGGGGCTACCAGGTGACCGGCTACTTCGCGCCCGACCCGCGGCTCGGCGGCCCGGACGACCTGAAGGCCTTCGTCGACCGCATGCACGAGCACGGCGTCGGCGTGCTGATGGACTGGGTCCCCGCGCACTTCCCGCGCGACGACTGGGCGCTCGCGCGCTTCGACGGCACCGCGCTCTACGAGCACGAGGACCCGCGCCGCGGCGCGCACCCGGAGTGGGGCACGTTGGTGTTCAACTTCGGGCGCAACGAGGTCCGCAACTTCCTGCTCGCCTCCGGCCTGTTCTGGTGCGAGGAGTACCACGCCGACGGCCTGCGGGTCGACGCCGTCGCGTCGATGCTGTACCTCGACTACTCGCGCAAGGCGGGCGAGTGGATCCCCAACGAGCACGGCGGCCGCGAGGACCTCGAGGCCGTCGCGTTCCTCCAGCAGCTCAACGAGGTCCTCCACGCGCGCGAGCCCGGGATCATCTCCGCCGCCGAGGAGTCGACGGCGTGGCCGGGGGTCTCGCGGCCGACCTACGTCGGCGGGCTGGGCTTCGGGTTCAAGTGGAACATGGGCTGGATGCACGACACGCTGGACTACTTCGCCCACGACCCGATCCACCGCCGCTACCACCACCACGGCCTGACGTTCTCGTTGATGTACGCCTTCAGCGAGAACTTCATCCTGCCCCTGAGCCACGACGAGGTCGTCCACGGCAAGGGCACCATCTACTCGCGGATGCCGGGCGACGCCTGGCAGAAGCTCGCCAACGTGCGCGCGCTCTACGCCTATCAGTGGGCGCACCCGGGCAAGCAGCTGCTGTTCATGGGCCAGGAGTTCGCGCAGCGCGACGAGTGGAACGCCGAGCGCTCGCTGGACTGGCACCTGCTCGACGAGCGCTCCGAGGACGGGCAGCCGACGCACGGCGGCGTGCAGGCGCTCGTGCGCGACCTGAACTTCGCCTACCGCGACGAGCCGGCGCTGTGGCAGCGCGACGGCGACCCGGAGGGCTTCTTCTGGATCGAGGCCAACGACGCCGAGAACTCGGTGGTCGCCTTCGCCCGCACCACGCGCGAGGGGCGCGTGCTGGTCTGCGTGATGAACCTCACGCCGATCCCGCGCGAGGGCTACCGCGTCGGCCTGCCCCAGGGCGGCCGCTGGCGCGAGGTGATCAACACGGACGCCGAGCAGTACGGCGGCTCCGGTGTCGGCAACCTCGGCGGCGTCGACGCCGAGCCGCTCCCGTGGCACGGTCAGGACCACTCAGCGGCCATGTCCCTGCCGCCGCTCGGCGTCCTGTGGTTCGCGCCGGAGTGATCGGCAACGCGGACCTTCCGGGGGAGCGTCTACGTTGTCCGGCATGAGCCCGAGCTTCCCCCTGCCGCCGTTCGAGCTGGCCGACCGCGTCGGCTCGATCGCGAGCGCCGAGGACCCCTGGGAGACCTTCGCCGTCCACGGCGAGTCCGCGCGCGCGGCGATCCAGGCGGCCGTCGGCCCGGACTTCGCGTGGGAGGGCGCGACGGTGCTGGACTTCGGCGCCGGGGTCGGCCGCACGCTGCGCCACTTCGCCGAGGAGATGGAGGTCGCGAGCTTCCACGCCTCCGACATCGACGAGGAGAGCGTCGCCTGGCTGACCGCGAACTTCCCCCGCGTCGAGGCGTTCACCAATGCCGAGACGCCGCCGCTCGACCGCCCGGACGGGACGTTCGACCTCGTCTACAACGTGTCGGTCTTCACGCACCTGCTCGACCTCTGGGCCGAGTGGCTGCTCGAGCTGCGCCGCGTGATCAAGCCCGGCGGGCTGCTGGTCTGCTCGTTCATGGGCAAGCAGGAGTCCCAGCCGATCGCCGGCGTCCCGTGGGACGCGGAGCGCACCGGCATGTTCGGGTTCGCCAACGGCCAGTCGTGGTCGATGGGCGGCCCGATGGTGATGCACTCCCAGTGGTGGCTGCGCGAGCACTGGGGCCGCGCGTTCGACGTCGTCGGCTTCGTCGACAGCGCCGAGGCCCACCCGTGGTTCGTGCACTCGCTGGTCGTCCTGCGCCATCCGGGCGGCCCCGCGCCGACCGTCGAGGAGCTGCGCGCGCCGGGCGAGGACCCGCGCGAGGCGCCCGCGCTCCAGGCGAACCTGGACTACGTCCAGCGCGAGTGCTCCTGGCTGCGCGGCGAGACCTACCGCCTGCAGGCCGAGCTCGAGGGCGGCGGCGGCGCGCCGAGCGCGGACGCCGCCATCGAGATCGCGCGCCTGCGGGCCGAGCTCGACGACGCCCATCGCGTCCTCGCCCAGCGCGACGACCAGCTCCGCACGTTCGCCGAGTCGTCCTCCTGGCGGCTGGCCGCGCCGCTGCGCGCGGCGGCCGCCGCGGCGCGCCGCGCCCGCGGCCGCTAGACAGCCGTGTGTCCTCCGGACGGCGATCGGGAACGGCCACCGCGATGACCCCTGCGGACCTCCTCCCCTTCGAACGCCCGCTCGGCGCCACGCCCCTGGGCGACGGCACCGTGCGCTTCCGCGTCTTCTCGCTCGACCACGAGCCGATCCTCGCGCTCGGCGGCGCCGAGCACCCGATGCAGGACGAGGGCAGCAGGACGTGGACCGCGACCGTCGCGGCCGCCGCGGGCGACGACTACACCTACGTCGTCGACGGCACGCACCTGCCCGACCCGCACACGCGGCTGCAGCCCGACGGGCTGCGCGGGCCGTCGCGGATCGTGGACCCCGCCGCGTGGACGTGGACCGACGAGGCGTGGCGCGGCGTCCCGCTCGAGGAGCTCGTGGTCTACGAGCTGCACGTCGGCACGTTCACCGAGGAGGGCACGTTCGACGCGGTCATCCCGCACCTGGCGGAGCTCGCCGCGCTCGGCGTGACCGCGATCGAGATCCTGCCGGTCGCCGACTTCCCCGGCCGCCGCGGCTGGGGCTACGACGGCGTCTACTTCTGGGCCGCGCACGAGGCCTACGGCGGGCCCGACGGCCTGCAGCGGCTGGTCGACGCGGCGCACGCCGCGGGGATCGGGGTCCTGCTCGACCTGGTGCTCAACCACGTCGGCGCCTCGGGCGAGCAGGCGATCCGCGCCTTCGGCCCGTACTTCACCGACAAGTACTCGACCTTCTGGGGCGAGGCCATCAACTACGACGGCGACTGGTCGGGCCCCGCGCGCGAGTGGGCGATCCAGGCGGCGGAGATGTGGGTCCGCGACCTCCACCTCGACGGCCTGCGCCTCGACGCGATCCACGCGATCTTCGACCAGTCGGCCGAGCACCTCGTCGCCGAGCTGGCCCGCCGCGTCCACGCGGTCCGCTGGCACGCGCTGGTGATCGCCGAGTCGGGCCTCAACGACCCCAAGGTGGTCCGCGACGCCGCGCACGGCGGCTGGGGCTGCGACGCGGCCTGGGCCGACGACGTCCACCACGCGGTGCGCACGCTCGTCACCGACGAGCACGAGGGCTACTACGCGGAGTTCGGCGCGCTGGCGGACCTCGCGCACGCGTTCCGGGACCCGCACGTCCACGACGGGCGCTGGTCGGAGTTCCGCAAGCGCCGCTTCGGTGCGCCCGCCGCGGGCTGCCCACCCGAGCGCTTCGTCGTCTTCGACCAGAACCACGACCAGGTCGGCAACCGCGCGCTCGGCGACCGCCTCCCGCCGGAGGCCCGCCCGCTGGCGGCGTTCTGCACGCTGCTCTCGCCCTACACCCCCATGTTGTTCATGGGCGAGGAGTACGGCGAGCCCGCGCCGTTCCAGTTCTTCACCGACCACATCGACGAGGAGATCGCCATCGCCACGCGCGACGGGCGCCGCCGCGAGTTCGCGTCGTTCGCCCACTTCGCGGGGGAGACGGTCCCCGACCCGCAGGACCCCGGCACCTTCGCGGCCTCGAAGCTGACGCGCGAGGAGGACCCGGAGCTGCGCGCGCTCTACGCCGCGCTGCTGCGCGCGCGCAAGCTGCTGCCGCGCGGGCCGGTCGACGGCGTGCTGGCCGACGAGCAGGCCGACTGGCTGCGCGTCCAGCGCGGGCAGTACACCTTGGTCATGAACTTCGCCGCCGACGCGCAGCCGGTGCCCGCGGGCGCCCAGCGCCTCGTCCTCGCCACCCACGACGGCGCGGCGCTCCGCACCGACGGCACCGTCCTGCTGCCGCCGCTGGCCGGCGCGCTCGTCGAGGCCGCGCGATGAGCCGCGAGAGCTGGCCGGGCGAGCCGTTCCCGCTCGGCCCGACCTGGGACGGGCAGGGCACCAACTTCTCGATCTTCAGCGAGAACGCGGAGGGCGTCGAGCTCTGCCTCTTCGACCGCGAGGGCAACGAGGAGCGCGTCAAGGTCGTCGACCAGACCGCCCACAACTGGCACTGCTACCTGCCGGGCGTCGGGCCGGGGCAGCGCTACGGCTACCGCGTCTTCGGCCGCTACGAGCCGGGCGAGGGCAACCGCTTCAACCCCAACAAGCTGCTGATCGACCCCTACGCCAAGGCGATCGACGGCACCGTCGACTGGGACGCGGCCAACGCGCTGCCCTACACCCCGCCCGACGGCGAGGTCACCGACGACGCGGACTTCGAGTTCGACGACGAGGACAGCTCCGGGGCGATCCCGAAGTGCGTCGTCGTCGACGAGTCCTTCGACTGGGAGGACGACCGCGCGCCGCGGATCCCGTGGACCGAGACGGTGATCTACGAGACCCACGTCAAGGGCCTCACCAAGCAGCTGCCGTCGCTGCCGCCGGAGCTCCAGGGGACCTACGCGGGCCTGGCCAGCGACGAGATGGTCACCTACCTGAAGGACCTCGGCGTCACGGCGGTCGAGCTGCTGCCGATCCACCACATCGCCGACGAGCAGTTCCTCCACGAGCACGGCCTGACCAACTACTGGGGCTACTCGTCGATCGGCTACCTCGCGCCGCACTCGCCGTACGCGGCCAACCACGAGCCGGGCGAGAACCTCAAGGAGTTCAAGGGGATGGTCAAGGCGCTGCACCGCGCCGGGCTGGAGGTCATCCTCGACGTCGTCTACAACCACACGGCCGAGGGCAACCACCTCGGTCCCATGTTGTCGTTCAAGGGCGTCGACAACCAGGCCTACTACCGCCTGATGCCCGAGGACCGCCACTTCTACATGGACTTCACCGGGACGGGCAACACGCTCAACGCGGTGCAGCCCGCGGTCCTGCGGATGATCATGGACTCGCTGCGCTACTTCGTCCTGGAGTGCCACGTCGACGGCTTCCGCTTCGACCTCGCCTCGACGCTCGCGCGCCAGTTCTACGACGTCGACCGCCTCGGGTCGTTCTTCGACACCATCCACCAGGACCCCGTGCTCTCGCAGGTCAAGCTCATCGCCGAGCCGTGGGACGTCGGGCCGGGCGGCTACCAGGTCGGCAACTTCCCGGTGCTGTGGAGCGAGTGGAACGGCATCTACCGCGACACGATGCGCGACTTCTGGCGCGGCCAGGCGACGATCGCCGACTTCGCCTCGCGCTTCACCGGCTCCAGCGACCTCTACGCCGACGACGGCCGCAGCCCGTTCGCCTCCATCAACTTCATCACCGCCCACGACGGCTTCACGCTCCGCGACCTCGTCTCCTACAACGACAAGCACAACGAGGCCAACCAGGAGGGCAACCGCGACGGCACCGACGACAACCGCTCCTGGAACTGCGGCGCCGAGGGCGACACCGACGACGCGGGCATCCTCGCGCTGCGCGCCAAGCAGCAGCGCAACTTCCTCGCGACGCTGATGCTCAGCCAGGGCGTGCCGATGCTGCTCGGCGGCGACGAGCTCTGCCGCACGCAGAACGGCAACAACAACGGCTGGTGCCAGGACAACGAGATCTCGTGGTTCGGCTGGGACGTCGGCGAGGACGGCCAGGAGCTCATGGAGTTCACGCGCCGCCTGATCGCGCTGCGCCGCGGCGAGCCCGTCTTCCGCCGCGAGCACTTCCTCGCGGGCGAGCAGTCCGAGCCCGGGCTGCCCGACGTCTGGTGGTTCCGCCTCGACGGCCGCCGCATGACGCGCCGCGACTGGGAGAACCCCGACCACCGCTCGCTCGGCGTCTTCCTCAACGGGCAGGCGACCGGCGCGCGCGACCGCCACGGGCTGAAGATCGAGGGCGACTCGTTCCTGGTGCTCTTCAACGCGCACCACGAGGACCAGGTCTTCAAGATCCCCGCCGCCCGCTTCGGGACACGCTGGGCGGTCGAGCTGACGACGGCCGCGGCCGAGATCGCGCCGGGCGCGGAGACCTACCGCCCGCGCCGCGACTGCTACGTCACGTCGCGCTCGATCACCGTGCTGCGGCGAACGACATGAGCAACGACCGCGCACCGCTGCGCGCTACCTACCGCCTGCAGCTGGGGACCGACCTCGACTTCGCGAAGGCGCGGGAGCTGATCCCCTACATCGCGGACCTCGGCGCCTCGCACCTGTACCTCTCGCCGTCGTTCCAGGCGCGGCCGGGCTCGACGCACGGCTACGACGTGATCGACCCGGGGCGCGTGAGCGACGACCTCGGCGGCGAGGACGGGCTGCGCGCGCTGGCCGACGCCGCGCACGAGCACGACATGGGGATCATCCTCGACGTCGTCCCCAACCACATGGCCACCGACGACGGCAACCGCTTCTGGGCGGATCCGGCGCTGCGCGAGCAGTTCTTCGACGTCGACCCGGTGAGCGGCCGCCACCGCCGCTTCTTCGACGTCGACGAGCTGGCCGGCCTGAAGATGGAGGACCCGGAGGTCTTCGCCGCGGTCAGCGGCCTGGCGCTGCGGCTGCTGGAGGAGGGCGTCATCGACGGCCTGCGCGTCGACCACCCCGACGGGCTGACCAACCCGGTGGAGTACCTGCGGCGGCTGCGCGACGGCGGCGCCGAGCACGTCTGGGTCGAGAAGATCCTCGACCCCGGCGAGGAGCTGCGGCCCGACTGGCCGGTCTCCGGCACGGTCGGCTACGAGTTCGCCAACGACGTCGCGGCGCTCTTCGTCGACCCCGCCGCCGAGGCGCCGCTGACCGAGTTGTACGCCTCGTTCACCGGCGACGCGCGGCCGTTCGCCGACTACGCCGCCGAGGCGAAGCTCGAGCAGGCGACGACGACCTTCACGCCCGAGGTCGAGCGGCTGCGGCGGCTGTGGCCGGAGGTGCCGGACCTCGAGGCGGCGCTCGCGTCGCTCTCGATCTACCGCACCTACGTCGAGCCCGACACCGCGCGCGTCGAGGCGGCCGACCGCGAGGCGCTGGCCGAGGCCGAGCGCCACGGCCTGCCCGCCGCGATCCGGCGCGTCCTCACGCTCGACGACGCGTCCGCGCCCGCGGAGTTCGTCCTGCGCTTCCAGCAGACGACGCCGCCGGTGATGGCCAAGGGCGTCGAGGACACGGCGTTCTACCGCTACGTCCGGCTGCTCGCGCTCAACGAGGTCGGCGGCGACCCGGGGCGCTTCGGGATCTCCCTCGACACGTTCCACGCGGGCAACCTGAAGCGGCTGCCCGACAACCTGCTCGTCTCCTCGACGCACGACACCAAGCGCACGGGCGACGTCCGCGCGCGGCTCGTCGCGCTCTCGTGGATGGCCGACGAGTGGGCGGGCGCGGTCCGCTCCTGGTTCGAGGTCAACGCGCCGCTGCGCGACGAGGGACGGTCCCGCCCGCCCGCGCCGACGCCGGTCGAGGAGCTGCTGATCTACCAGACGCTCGTCGGCGCGTGGCCGATCGGGGCCGAGCGGCTCGAGGCCTACCTGGAGAAGGCGCTGCGCGAGGCCAAGCTGTCGTCGAACTGGATCGACCCGGACCTCGAGCACGAGGCGGCGGTCAAGCGCTTCGCCGTCGACCTCCTCGACCACGGGCCGTTCCGCTACGGCTTCGACGTCATCGCCTCGCGGGTCGCCGAGGTCGGCGCGCGCGTCGCGCTCGCCCAGACGCTCATCAAGCTGACGGTGCCGGGGATGCCCGACACCTACCAGGGCGACGAGCTGTGGAAGCTCGCGCTCGTCGACCCCGACAACCGCCGGCCGGTCGACTGGCCCGCGCACGCCGAGGCCCTGCAGGCGCTCCGCGACGGCGCGCCGCCGACGGGGGAGACGGCGAAGCTCCACCTCACGGCCGCGGCGCTCGACCTGCGCCGGCGGCGGCCGGCGCCGTTCGCCACCAACAACTACGTCGCGGTGCCCGCGGGCGACGACGTGCTCGCGTTCGCGCGCGGCACCGACGTGCTCGTCGCCGTGGCGATCCGCGACGGCGCGACGGGCGTCGGCGGCTGGGAGCTGCCGCCGGCGATCTCCGGCCGCTGGCGCGACGTGCTGAGCGGCGAGGAGTACGAGCTGCCCGACGGCGCGACGCTCGCGGGCGTGCTCGGCCCCGAGGGCCGCGCGCTGCTCGAGCGCGTGGGCTGAGCGGCGGCGGCGCGCGTCGAGAGCGCGACGCCGGCGACGACGAGCGCGGCGGCCACGACCTGCGCCGGGCCGACGCGCTCGCCGAGCAGCAGCGCGCTGAAGCCGAGCCCGAAGGGCGGGACGAGCAGCGCGAAGGACGCGACCTGCCCGGCGGGGTAGGTCCGCATCAGCCACGACCACGCGGCGAAGCCGCCGAGCGTGGAGAGGAAGGCGATGTAGAGGATCGCGCCGGCCGAGCGCAGGTCGAGGCCCGCGAGCGCGGCGCCGACGGCGTGCGGGCCGTCGAGCGTGAGCGAGAGCGCCAGCAAGGGCAGCGGCGGGATCAGCGAGATCCACACCATCAACGCGAGCGGCTCGGCGCCGGCGGCGCGCTTCATCAGCAGGTTGGCCACCGACCACGCCGCGGCGGCCGCGACGCAGAGGACCAGCCCGGCCGCCGTCACGCCGCCGCCGCGCGCGGCGGCGATCAGCGCGATCCCGGCGAGCGCCGTCGCCAGCCCGGCGAGCTGCCCGCCGCTCGGGCGCTCGCGCAGCAGCGCGGCGGCGAGCAGGAGCGTGAACGGCGCCTGCGCCTGCAGGACGACGGAGGCGAGGCCCGCCGGCATCCCGATGTCCATCGACGTGAAGAGCAGGCCGAACTTCACGACGCCGAGCGCGGCGCCGATCGCCGCGATCAGCCGCCACGGGATGGCCGGCCGCTCCACGAAGAAGACGAGCGGGAACGCGACGAGCGCGAAGCGCAGCGCGCAGAGCAGCAGCGGCGGGACCTCCTCGAGGCCGACGTCGATGACGACGAAGTTCAGCCCCCACGTCGCGGCGACGGCGACGGCGAGGAGCGCGTGGCGGAGCGGCATGGGCGTCATCGTCGCGGGCCAGACCGTTCAGCTCCAGCGACGATCCCTGCTCGCATCCGTAAGCTCCGCTTCACATGGCCCTCGACGTCAAGCGGCTGCGGGTCCTGCGCGAGCTCGCCGAGCGCGGCACGGTCGCGGCGACCGCCGAGGCGCTCTCGTTCACGCCGTCGGCCGTCTCGCAGCAGCTCGCGGCGCTCGAGCGCGAGGCGGGCGTCGTCCTGCTCGAGCGCGAGGGGCGGCGGCTCGCGCTGACCGACGCGGGGCGCACGCTCGTCGCGCACGCCGACACGCTGCTGGCCCAGCTCGAGCGCGCAGAGGCCGACCTGCACGCGGGCGAGGAGGAGATCGGCGGCACGCTGCGCGTCGCGGCGTTCTCGTCCTTCGCCCGCTCGGTTCTGCCCGGCGTCGCCGCCGCGATGGCCGCGCACCCGCGGCTCGCGCTGCACGTCCGCGACGCCGAGCCGCAGGACAGCCTGCCGCTGCTGCGCCTCGGCGAGCTCGACGTCGTCCTCGCCCAGCGCTTCCCGTACGTGCCGCGCGAGTTCGGGCCCGCGTTCCATGTCGTGGCGCTCTTCGAGGATCCGCTGCACCTCGCGACCGGCCCGGGCCACCACGACGCCGAGCCGCGCTTCGCCGCGCTCGCGGGCCGGCCGTGGGTCGCGGGGCACCCGGGCACGAGCTGCCACGAGGTCGTCGTCCACGCCTGCCACGCGGGCGGCCACGAGCCGCGGATCGTCGGCTTCAGCAACGACTTCGCGGTCGTCTCCGCGCTCGTCGCGCAGGGCGTCGGGGTGGCGCTGATCCCGGAGATCGCGCACGACCAGGCGCCGCCCGAGGTCCGGCTGCGGCCGCTCGACCCGCCGCTCTCGCGCCAGGTGCTCGCGGTCGTGCGCGCCGGGGCCGAGGCGCGGCCCGCGGTCGCGGCGTTCCTGGAGGAGCTGCGGCGCGCCACGGCGGCGCGCTGAGGGGGAGGTCCGCGCGCGGACTTCTTGCGTTGAGAAGCGTCCAGGAAGCTCCAACGGTCAAGGTTGTTGCGCCGATGGTGCAGGAAGTGCCCCACCTGCCTCATCGCCGCCTTCTCGCGACGCTCCTCACCCTGCTGATCGCCGGCGTCGCGACCTCGCTCGCCGTCGCCGACGGCCCGCCCGCGCCCCCGCGCTTCGCCGACAACCACCGCCACGACGGCCACGGGCACGGGCACGACGACCCGCCCAAGACGACGCCCGCGCCGGCCCCGCCCGCGCCCGCGCCCGCCCCGACCTCCGCGGCGCCCGCGCCGACGGCGCCGCCCGCGCCCGCGCCGGCCCCGGCTCCGGCCCCCGTCGCGCCCGCCCCCGCGGCGCCCGCGCCCGCCCCGGCGCCGGTGCTCGGCACCACCGTCGGCCTCGCGGCCGTCTCGGGCACCGTCCTCGTCCGCGCGCCGGGCGGCGCCACCGTGCCGCTGGCCGACGCCACCGCGCTGCCGACCGGCACCCGCGTCGACGCCCGCGACGGCGAGGTCGCGCTGACCAGCGCGCTCGACGCCGCCGGCGCCACGCAGACCGGCACCTTCCGCGGCGGCCTCTTCGAGATCCGCCAGGCCAAGGGCGCCAAGGGCCTCACGCAGATCGTGATGGTCGGCGGCCACTTCGACCACTGCACGGCCACCGCGAAGTCCTCGCTCGCCCACGCCGCGACGGCGACCAAGAAGAAGCGCAAGCCCGTCCGCAGCCTCTGGGGCACCGACGACCACGGTCGCTTCCAGACCCGCGGCCGCGGCTCCGTGGCCACCGTCCGCGGGACGCGCTGGCTGACCCAGGACTACTGCGACGGCACCCGCACGACGGTCACCGCCGGCGCCGTCGCCGTCCGCAGCCGCCGCACCGGGAAGACGATCGTCGTCAAGGCCGGCCACAGCCGCTTCATCGCCCGCTGACCGCGGCGCCGCGCCCTGGCCGGTTGGCCAATAGCATCCGGCGCGGTGCCGATCCGCGTCCTCGTCGTGTCGTGGGAGTACCCGCCGATCGTGGAGGGCGGGCTGGCGCGGGCTGTCCGCAAGCTGAGCGAGGCGCTCGTGGAAGACGACTCCCACCCACCCGTCGAGGTCCACGTCCTCACGCGCGCCGGCGAGCACGGCCCGCTCGACGAGGTCCGCCACGGCGTGCACGTCCACCGCGTGCGCGAGCCGCACTACCCGACCGCGCTGCCGGAGTTCGTCCAGTGGGTCGGCCGCATGAACCACGACCTGCTCGAGCGTGGCCGCGCGCTCGCCGACGAGCACGACTTCGACCTCGTCCACGGCCACGACTGGCTCGTCGGCGTCGCCGCCAAGCGCCTCGCCGACCGCATCGGCGCGCCGTTCGTCGCGACCGTCCACGCCACCGAGCACGGCCGCCACCAGGGCTGGGTCCACAAGCCGCCGCAGTCCGACATCCACCGCACCGAGCGCTGGATGGTCCACGTCGCCGACCAGGTGCTCGTCTGCTCGCACTACATGCGCGGCCACGTCGCCGACGTCTTCGGCATCGACGAGGAGCGCATCGTCGTCGCGCCCAACGGCATCGACCCCGAGGACCTGCAGCCGGTCCAGGACCTCCCGTCGCTGCGCGCGAAGTTCGCCGCGCCCGACGAGAAGCTCGTCCTGCTCGTCGGCCGCCTCGTCTACGAGAAGGGCTTCCAGCACGCGCTCGAGGCGCTCGCCGGTCCCGACGGCGTGATCGCGCGCGTCGGCGGCGTGCGCTTCCTCGTCGCGGGCTCCGGCACGCACGAGTGGGAGCTCAAGGACCAGGCGCGCCGCCTCGGCCTCACCGACCACGGCACGTTCATGGGGTGGATCGGCGACGACGTCCTGCACTCGCTCTACCGGATCGCCGACCTCACGGTGGTGCCGTCGATCTACGAGCCGTTCGGCCTCGTCGCGCTCGAGGCGATGGCCTCCGGCTGCCCGTGCATCGTCGCCGACACCGGCGGCCTGCGCGAGGTCGTGCCCAACGAGCGCGTCGGTCTGCGCTTCACCGCCAAGGACCCGCGGTCGCTCGGCCGGATGGTCGAGCGCGTGCTGACCGACGACGCGCTCCGCGACCGCCTCGTCGCCGAGGCCTCCGAGCACGTGCTGCGCTTCGACTGGACCGACGTCGCGCGCCAGACGCACGCGGCGTACCGCGCGCTGCTGGGCGCCGCGGCGCCTAGCGCGTCGTCTTCCTGAGCACCGTCGCCTTGCGCTGGCGGTTGCCGCGCGCGTCGGTGGCGACCAGGCGGAACGTCTGCGTGCCCTTGCGCAGCCGCGGCGTCACGACGCGGAACGTCGTCAGCCCGGTCACGACGGTGCGGAGCCTGTGCTCGACGCTCTTGGTGCACGCGCGCCGGCGGTGGTTGCGGACGCACGTCGTCCGGTAGGTCGTGGTGACGCGCGCGTCGAGCGCCTTGACGCCCGAGCTCGGCGCGGGGTCGTCGACGCGGACGTCGAGCGTGCACACGGCGCGCGCGCAGCGCAGCTTGGCGACGCGCGCCGTCGGGGCGACGGCGTCGACCGGGGCGGGCGGGAGCGCCGGCGGGGGCGCGGGCGGGCCGGCGCCCAGGGGCACGGGCGCCGCGCCGATCACCACCGGGGCGGAGACCGCCTCCGCCGTGCCGGTCAACCCATAGGCCTCGACGACGCAGCGCAGCGTCGCGCCGACGTCGCCCGCGCCGAGCGCCATCGTGCTGCCGCGCGCGGCGAGCGAGCCGTCGGCGCGGACGAACCCGACGCCGTAGGCGTAGGCGTGCTGCCAGCCGCCGACCGCGCAGGCGATCGTGCCGCCCGCGACCGCGCTGCCGGAGACCTGCGGCGGGCTCACGTTGACAGGGTCCTGGACCGCGTAGCCCGCGCCGAGCTGGGCGAGGTAGGCGTGGATGTCGGGGTCGGACGTGCGCGCGTAGTAGCCGGGGTAGCCCGGCCACGCGCAGCCCGCGCCGCCGGTGACGATCCCGGCGAGCTTCCAGACGCCGCCGGCCTGCACGGCCAGCGGCCCGCCGCTGTCGCCCTGGCAGGCGTCGAGCCCGGCGCTGCCCGCGCACAGGAGCTTGCTGTCGTCGAACGGCGAGTAGACCGAGGCGCAGCCGTCGTTGGTGTGGAGCGTGACGACCCGCAGGTTCGGGACGGCCTCCGGCTCGGTCTCGTCGTCGGGCGAGCGCGCGACGTCCGAGCCCCAGCCGCTGAGCCGCAGCCCGTCGCCGGCGGCCGGGCGGTAGCCGACGTCGGTGAGCGCGATCGCCTGCACGGCGCCGCCGAGCGCCAGCGGCGAGCCGAGCGTGAGGATCGCCACGTCGCTGGTCTGCCGGTCCGGGTCGTAGGCGGGATCGACGCTGACCGCGGTGACCGGCGGGTGCTGGCCCGGCGTCGAGATGTTGGTGATCCCCGCGTGGATCGCGAGCGACGACGGCGCCACGATCTCCTGGTCCTCGTCGTCGTAGACGCAGTGGGCGGCGGTGACGACGTGCGTGGCGTCGAGGATCGCGCCGCCGCAGAGGTAGCCGTCGGGGAGGACGAGCACCTGCCAGGGCGCGTCGGCGCTCGTGGCCGGGCCGCCGCCGACGACGCGGTTGGTGACGGTGCCGGCCGTCGCGGTCCCGGCGAGCGCGAGGAGCGCTGCGAGCAGCGGGACCACGGGCGCGAGGACGCGGCGCATGAGCCTAAGAACGGCAGATGCGCAGGCGGACTTGAGCGCTGGATGCGGGTTCTTCACGAGGCGGTCCGACGAAGAAATCAAGGAAAGCCGACTGACTTAGTGTAGAATTGGCCCAGATGGCCGATCACCAGGGCACCATGATCGCAACCGACGTCCACCAGCATCTCTGGCCGGAGGGCTTCGTCGGTGCCCTGGCCCGCCGCTCCGAGGCGCCGGCGGTCCGCCGCGACGGCCGCGGGTGGATCATCCGCGTGCCGGGCGAGCCCGACAGCCCCTTCGGCCCGGCGACGCACGACCCGCTCGTCCGCGCCGCCGACCTGCGCGCCACCGGGCTGGACCGCGCGCTGCTCTGCATGTCGACGCCGCTGGGGATCGAGGCCTTGGACGAGGACGTGGCACGCCCGCTGCTCGACGCCTGGCACGACGGCGTGTTCGCCGCAGGCGAGGCCTTCGGCGTCTGGGGCGCGCTGCCGGTCCACGGCGCCGTGCCCGCCGACGTCGACGCGCTGCTCGACCGCGGCGCGGTCGGCGTCTCGCTGCCCGCCGCGGCGCTCGCCTCGCCGGCGCGGATCGAGGCCGCCGGCCCCGTGCTCGCGGGCCTCGCCGGGCGCGGCGCGCCGCTGCTCGTCCATCCCGGCCCGATCGGCCCCGCGACCGACCCGCGCGCCGACGCCGGCGCCGCGTGGTGGCCCGCGCTCACCACGTACGTCAGCGACATGCACCAGGCCTGGCACGCGTTCGCGGGCTGGGGCGCCGCGGACCACCCGACGCTCCGCGTCTGCTTCGCGATGCTCGCCGGCCTCGCCCCGCTGCACGCCGAGCGCCTCGTGCTCCGCGGCGGCCCGGGCGACGCGGTCAACAACCCCAACATCTTCTACGACACGTCGTCCTACGGTCCCCGCGCCATCGGCGCGCTGGCCGGCGTCGTCGGCCTCGACCAGCTGGTGACGGGGTCGGACCGCCCCGTCGTCGACCCACCCCTCACGCCCCCGCTCGGCGAGCGGGCGGCGAGCGTCATGTCCACCACCAACGTCCACCGTCTGCTGCACGGGAGAAGCGCATGATCCGTCGTCCCCACACCGACCGCGACCTGTCGCGAGCCGAGCTCGAGCTCGCCGCCGTCGATCTGCTCAACCGCCGCGAGGAGTGGGAGCAGCACGTCTTCCACGACCCCTCCGGCGCCCGGACCTACCACCAGCTCGCGCTCGACGACCACGTCGAGGCGTGGCTGATCTGCTGGAACGACGGCAACGACACCGGCTTCCACGACCACGACCAGTCCCACGGCGCCGTCGGCGTCGCCGCGGGCCGCGTGCGCGAGGAGACGCTGACGCTGGGCGGCGCGCCCGCCGTCCGCGAGGTCACTGCCGGCAGCGTCTTCTCCTTCGACGCCACCGACATCCACCGCGTCCTGCACATCGGGGACGAGGCCGCGGTGACGCTCCACCTCTACTCGCCGCCGCTGCGGCGCATGGGCAGCTACGAGGTCCTGGCCGACGGCCGCCTCGCCCGCCGCTCGATCTCGGCCGAGCAGGAGCTGGCGCCCGCCGCGTCCTGATTGAATCCGGTCGCCTATGGCCGACCGTCACGTGGACCACCTGCTCATCGGCGGCGGCATCGCCTCGGCGACGTGCGCGAGCGCGCTGCGGGAGGGCGGGGCGACCGGCTCCATCCTGCTCGTCGGCCGCGAGCTCGACGCGCCCTACCACCGGCCGCCGATCACCAAGGGCTACCTCGCGGGCAGCGAGACCAAGGACGACACGGCGATCGACCTGCCCGCGGACGTCGAGGTGCTCACCCGCACCTCCGCCATGGCGCTCGACCCCGCCGCCAGGACGGTCACGCTGTCCACCAAGGAGACCGTCTCCTACGGCACGGCGCTGCTGGCGACCGGCGCGATGGTCCGCCGGCTCCAGGTCGACGGCGTCCACCTCGACGGCATCCACTACCTGCGCGCGCTCGGCAACGCCGACTCGCTGATCGAGGACGCCGAGGCGGTCGAGCGCGTCGTCTGCGTCGGCGGCTCCTACATCGGATGCGAGAGCGCGGCGACGCTGACGACGCTCGGCAAGCGCGTCACGGTCGTGCTGCTGGAGGACGAGCCGATGGAGCGCGCGTTCGGCCTCCAGGTCGGCGCGTGGGTGCGCTCGGTGCTCGAGGCGCGCGGGGTGGAGGTGGTCGGCGGCGTCGAGGTCGAGCGCTTCGAGGGCGAGGGCGAGCGCGTGCGGCGCGTCGTCCTGGCCGGCGGCCGCGCGCTCGACGCCGAGCTGGTCGTCGCCGGCGTCGGCGTCACGCCCGACGTGATGCTGGCGCGCAAGGCCGGGCTGGAGATCGGCGAGCGCGGCGGCGTCCGCGCCGACGCCCGGCTGCGCGCCCACGGCGCCGACGGCCTCTTCGTCGCGGGCGACGTCGCCGAGTACGACAGCCCGTCGCACGGCGGCGCGGTGATCCGCGTCGAGCACGAGGAGCACGCCGCCGCGCAGGGCCGCACGGTCGCGCGCAACATGCTCGGCGCGAACGCCGGGCACACCGAGGTGCCCTACTTCTTCAGCGACCTCGCCGACTGGGCGTCCTTCGAGTACGTCGGTCCGGCGCTGAGCTGGGACGACGAGGTGGTCGAGGGCGAGATCGCGACCGGCGCGTTCTCGGTGGCCTACCTGCGCGACGGCGTCGTCGTCGCGATGCTCAGCGCGAACGGCCACGGCGATCTCGAGCGCGGCAAGGCGCTGATCGCGGCCGGCGGGACGCTCGGCTAGCGGGACGTCGTGTCCTCCGCGCCCTCGAGGTACTCGAGGTTGTCCTGCCGCTCACCGGCCGACTGCGCGAGCGCGAAGCCGATGAGCCCGTGCAGGAGCGCGGGGAAGATGACGAAGAAGACGACGACGAGGCCGAAGGTGGCCTTGAAGGCGCTGAGGGCGATCACGAGCGACATGCGGAGCGGATCCTACCGCGCCGTCGGGCAGCCGCGCGGCGCGACGCTGCCCTTGCGCGGTGGGAGCCGGATCGTCCGCTGCCCGAGGTTGTCGTCCTCGCGCTGCTCGACGATGTCGTCGAGCGGATCGGCGCGGTGCACGAAGGCGAAGCAGCCCTTCAGCCCGGTGATGCTGATCCAGTTCTCGTGGTAGGTCTTCGGGTAGATGTCGGCCCATCCGGGCGAGACGCCGAGCCGCAGCGCCTTGCGCCCGAAGGACTGGCTGCAGGCCGGGAAGACGGCCTTCTTCGGCGACCGCTTCCAGCCGCGGACGCGCTCGAGGTCGCGGAAGCAGTAGGAGAGCTTCGGGCCGGTGCGGACCATCTTGGCGCGCGTGCCGTCGGGGTTGAGCGTCCAGAGCTCGAAGCGCGCCGCCCGCCAGTACTTCCAGTAGTGCCCCTGGCCGGGGATCGCCTTCCAGTACACGTAGCCGGCCTCGGGGAAGTAGACGGGCCGGTTGCGGCGGTCGCGGATCACCTGGTAGGCCTTGGCCAGCGTGTAGCCGTGCTTGCGCGCGGCGCCGGTGCGGTCGGCGCGGAGCTCCAGCGGGCCGCTGCCGACGTTCACGATGTGGTTGGTCGCCAGCAGCCGCAGGACCTTCCCGGCCTTCTGCACGCGCAGGTCGGCGGGCGGCGACATCCGCAGGTCCGGGCACTTCAGGCGCAGGTTCGGGTCGTGGCAGGGGTTGGTGTCGGGCAGCGGCCCGGTGACGACCTGGCCGCCCGCGAGCGCGCCTCCGGCGAGCACGAGCAGCGCGGTGAGCGTGGGGAGGACGACGCGACGGACCGGCATGCGGCCGGTGAGTCTGCCGCACGCGGCGGCGCTGCGCGTGGCGGCGGCGCTCCCAGGATGGGAGGATCCGGCCCATGCACGTCGTGGCGCTCGGGTTCGGGCTGGGCTTCGTGGTCGCCGCGGCGATCGGTCCGATCTCGCTGCTCTGCATCCGCACGGTGCTGCGCGGGGCGCTCGCGAGCGGGATCGCGATCGGCGCGGGCGCGGCGGTCATCGACGCGACCTACGCGCTGCTCGGCGCGATCGGCGCGGGCCGGCTGCTGGAGGTCGACGCGCTGCGGCTCGCGCTCGGGCTCACGGGCGCGTGCGTGCTCGCGCTGCTCGGCGCGCGGACGCTCTGGTCGGCGTTCCGGGTCCGCCTCGGCGGCGAGGCGGCCGAGGAGGTCGCCTCGCCGGGCCGCGCGTTCCTGACGTCGCTGGCGGCGACCGCGTCGAACCCGACGACGATCCTCTCGTGGGCCGCGGTGTTCGCGGCGGCCTCGACCGCCTCGGCGGTGGACGGGACCGGCGAGACGCTGCTGCTCTGCCTCGGCGTCGGCTCGGGGACGCTCACGTGGTTCACGACGCTCTCGCTCGGCCTCACCGCGATCCGCGCGCGCGTCGGCGACCGGCTGCTGCAGGCGGTCGACGTCGGCTCGGGGCTCGGGCTGCTGCTGTTCTCGGGCGCGCTGGGCGTGCGCGCCGCGCGCGACGCGTGAGGCGGCCCCGCGCGAAGAGGTTCTCCGACCTACGCGGTAGGATTACCCCTGATGATCTTCACGACCAAGGCGGAGTACGGCGTGCGGCTCCTCGTGGAGCTGGGGCGCCAGCACGACGGCGCGGGTGCGCCGACTCCGGTGTCGCTCAAGGCGATCGCCGAGGCCGAGGCCCTGCCGCTCGCCTACCTGGAGCGCATCGTCGCGTTGCTGAAGAAGGCCGGCCTGGTCGAGTCCACCCGCGGCGCGCACGGCGGCTACCGCCTCACGCGCCAGCCCGCGGAGATCCACATGGACGAGGTCGTCCTGGCCCTCGAAGGCGGCGTCGCGCCGATGACCTGCTTCGTGGCGGAGGACGGCCAGTCCTCGCACGGGCGCGTCGTCTGCAACCACGAGGCCGACGCCGGCCACGGCTGCGCCACCAAGCTGCTCTGGACCCGCGTCCAGGGCGGCGTCGTGAAGGCGCTCGCCCAGACGACGCTCGCCGAGCTCGTCGCCTTCTCCAACCGTCCCCCGCAGAACCAGACCGCCACCGCTGTGCGCAACGCCGCAGCGGTCGCCTAGAACAGGAAGAACGACACCATGGCTGCAGAGCTCGAGATCCGCAACCTCCACGTCCAGGCCGGGGAGAAGCAGATCCTCAAGGGCCTCGACCTCACCGTCAACAAGGGTGAGATCCACGCGCTGATGGGGCCGAACGGCTCCGGCAAGTCCACGCTCGCGAACGCGATCATGGGCCACCCGGGCCTCGAGGTCACCGAGGGCCAGATCATCTTCCAGGGCGAGGACATCACCGAGGCCTCGCCGGACGAGCGCGCGCGGGCCGGGTTGTTCATGGCCTTCCAGTACCCGGTCGCGATCCCGGGCGTGACGATCACCAAGTACCTGCGGATGGTCCTCAACGCCCACCGCGAGGCCGCCGGCGAGAAGGAGATCTCGCTCAAGGACTTCCGCAAGACCGTCGAGGCCGCGATGGAGCTCACCAACGTGCCGCGCGAGTTCGTCTCCCGCTACCTCAACGACGGGTTCTCCGGCGGCGAGAAGAAGCGCCTGGAGGTCCTCCAGCTCGCGCTCCAGCAGCCGAAGCTCGCCGTCCTCGACGAGACCGACTCCGGTCTGGACATCGACGCGCTCAACGTCGTCGCGCACGGCGTCAACACGGTGGCCAAGGCCTCTGAGATGGGCGTCCTGATCATCACCCACTACCAGCGCATCCTGCACCTGGTGGAGCCGACGCGGGTGTCGATCATGTTCAACGGCCAGATCATCAAGGAGGGCGGCCCGGAGCTCGTCGAGCAGCTCGAGGCCGAGGGCTACGCCAACATCAAGGAAGCGGCGGGCGTCGGCGCCTAAGGGGATCGATCGACCATGGCCGCCACCGCCCAGCTGGACGTCCGCGCGCAGTTCCCCACGCTCCAGCGTGCGGGCGTCGCCTACCTCGACAGCGCCGCGACGTCCCAGACGCCCGACGCCGTCCTGGCGGCGATGGACGACTACTACCGCCACCACCGCGCGTCGGTGCACCGCGGCACCTACCCGCTGGCCGCCGAGGCGACCGACCTCTTCGAGGGCGCGCGCAACCGCGTCGCGCAGTGGCTCAACTGGGCGCCGCGCGACACGATCTTCACGCGCAACGCCTCCGAGGCGCTGAACGTCGTCGCGCACGGCTGGGGCCGGCGCCACGTCGGCCCGGGCGACCGCATCCTCGTCACGCGGATGGAGCACCACTCCAACTTCGTGCCGTGGTGGATGCTCGCCAAGGAGACCGGCGCCGAGCTGGTCGAGGTGCCGATCGACGACGAGGGCGTGCTCGACCTCGACGTCCTGGACACGCTCCTGCCGGGCGCGAAGGTGCTCGCGGTCGCGCACGTCTCGAACGTCGTCGGGACGATCAACCCGATCGCGGAGATCGTCCGGCGCGCCCGCGCCGAGGGCGTCGTGACCGTGGTCGACGGCTCGCAGGCCGTCCCGCAGATCCCGGTCGACCTCGGCGCGCTCGACGCCGACTTCTACGCCTGGACCGGCCACAAGGCCTACGGGCCGACGGGCGTCGGCGTCCTGCACGGCCGCCACGACCTGCTGCTCGACACCGAGCCGCTGATCGGCGGCGGGCACATGATCTCCAGCGTGTCGTTCGACGAGGTCCGCTGGGCCGCGCCGCCGTCGCGCTTCGAGGCGGGGACGTCGGCGATCGCCGAGGTCATCGGCCTCGGCGCGGCGATCGACTTCCTCGACGGCCTGGGCATGGACAACGTCCGCGCGCACGAGCTGGAGCTGACCGCGTACGCGCTCGAGCGCCTCGGCGCCGAGGAGGACGTCACGCTGCACGGCCCGCTCGACCCCGAGCGCCGCGGCGCGCTCGTCTCCTTCGCGCTCAAGGGCGTCCACCCGCACGACGTCTCCGAGATCCTCGGCCGCCGCGGCGTGTGCGTCCGGGCCGGCCACCACTGCGCCCAGCCGCTGATGCAGCACCTGGGCGAGTCGGCGACGACGCGCGCGTCGTTCGCCGTGCACACCACCCGCGAGGAGGTCGACGCGCTCGTCGACGGCCTGGCGGAAGTCCGGAGGATCTTCGCGTAGCCATGGACGACCTGTACCGCGAGGAGATCCTCCAGCACTACAAGCGGCCCCACAACTGGGGCCCGATGGAGGCGCCCGACCTCCAGGCCGAGGACCACAACCCGCTCTGCGGCGACCAGCTCAAGGTGATGCTGAAGGTCGGCGACGACGGCAAGGTGGAGGACATCCGCTTCGAGGGCCACGGCTGCGCGATCTCGCAGGCCAGCGCCTCGATGGCCTCCGACGAGATCGTCGGCATGCCCGTCGAGGAGCTCCTGCGCCTCGACCGCTCCTTCGTCCTCGACCTCCTCGGCATCGACATCTCGGCGACGCGCATGAAGTGCGCGCTGCTGTCGCTGAAGGTCCTGAAGTCCGCCGGCCTCGGGCACGAGGTCGACTGGGAGCCGGAGACGCCGCAGGCCGCGGCGCCCGCCGACCCCAACCGCATCTGACGGCAGCGGGATCCAGGACCAATGGGGAGTTCCGCGCGTATGCCGGACGGCGTACGGTCCGACGGTGCCCCGTCCAGCCGTCCTGGTCCTGGTCGTCGCCGCCGCCCTGCTGGGCGTGCTGCTTCCGGCCTCCGCGCTCGCCAACCCGTCGATCGCCACGGGCTACGGCCCGGCCTCGGCCACCGACCGCGACGGGACGACCCACCTCGTCTACGGCATGACCCAGACCGACCCTGGGAACGGCAACGACCAGATCGGCTACTGCCGCATCGCGCCCGGGACCGACACGTGCAAGGACACCCGCGCGTTCTCGCTCCCGACCGGGTGCTACCGCAACGAGACCGACACGACCCAGGACCCCGGGCCGCTCCCGGTCGACCGGCCGAAGGTCCTGATCTCGCAGTTCGGCGACGTGATCCTCGTGACGCACGCGCTCTGCGACTTCGTCTACCCCTACGGCAACGACGACCTCGTCATCTACCAGTCGACCGACGGCGGCGACACGTTCGCAGCGCCGGTCAAGCTCGCGCGGCGCTCCACGCTCAAGTCGGGCGACGCCAACGGCTACCGCCGCGTCGACACCGACTCGATCCTCGACCTCTCCGACCGGCGCATCGTCACGGTCATCTCGCAGGACTACTCGTTCGGCGACACGGCGCAGAACGGCGGCGTCTTCGTCCAGGGCGCGACGCTGAGCGCCGAGGGCGTCACCTACACCTCGGCCCGCGCGGAGCTCACCAACCCCGCCGACGCGCGCAACCTCAACGGCGGCGGCGGCCACCCGTCGGTCGTCCAGCGCGGCCCCGGCTCGTTCATCGTCGCGTGGGACGACCCGGACCACCACATCCAGCTGCGCACGTTCGACCTGCCCGGCGCGCCGCTCACGGCGATCAACGACAAGACGAACTGGCACGCGATGACCGGGCCGGGCGAGACCGGCGCCAACCGCCCGCAGCTCGTCACCGGGCCGCTCGGGACGTTCCTGATGTACCGCATCACCGACCCGTCCGACGACCGCGTCCCGGCGACCTGGTGGCTGCGGCGGATCGAGGGCACGACGCTCGGCCCCGCGCACCAGATCCCGGAGATCGACTTCTCCGTCCCGGGCGGCAACGACACCCAGTTCTACGGCTACAGCACCAACACCACGGCGGCGCTGGTCGAGGACCAGGCCAACGGCCGCCTGCACTTCGCGCGCTGGCTGGGGTCGTACGGCAACGGCTTCAACCACGTGCAGTACATGACCTCCGACGACGGGCTCGGCTGGAGCCAGAACGCGCTGCCGCCGGGTCCCCGCTACAACGGCCAGCGCGACCTCGGGGGCGGCTCGACGACCGCCAAGAGCGACCCGTGGCTGTCGGAGACGACCGGCGTGCAGGGCTTCAACGGCATCGTGGGCCAGCCGATCGAGCCCTACGGCTACGCGTTCGGCGGGCTCGTGCTGCCCGGCACCTCACCGCCCCCGCCGTCCGGCGGTGGCGGCGGCGGCGGCGACGGCGGCGGTGGCGACGGCGGCGGCGGGACCACCACGCAGCCGCCGGCCGGCGGCGGCGACACGGGCACCGGCACGCCGCCGGCGACCGGCACGCCCCCGGCGACCGGCACGCCCACGCCGCCCGCCAACCCCGAGGACAAGCGCTGCCGCGTCCTGCAGCTCGCCGCGCTCGACGTCGTCGCCGACGCCTGCCTCACGCAGGACAAGGGCGTCTTCATCGCCAAGGGCAACGTGAAGGTCAACGGCATGAGCCTGGCGGGTGGCGAGATCCGCTTCGACCCCACCAAGCTGAAGGTGACCTCGACCGGGCCCGTCGACATCTCGATCGGCGCGACCAAGCTGTTCCACGGCGCGATCGACTGGACGATCCCGAAGGGCAACGTCTTCCCGCTCGGCGACCTCGACGTCGGCAAGCTGGGCTCCAAGGTCTTCGGGTTCAAGCTGGTCGGCGACGCCGACGTCCAGCTCGTCCGCGGCGCGGTCGAGGTCCACGCGAACATCGGCCTGCCCGACCTCCTGGGCGGCGTCACCGCCGCGCTCGTCATGCGCGCCGACAACATCGCGGGCCTGCACGTCCGCGAGCTGCACTTCGGCTTCTCCAGCGCCAAGCTCGGCCCGCTCGAGCTCGCCGACGCCGCGCTCGGCTACGACGCCGACGCGAACCTCTGGTCGGGCTCCCTGAAGCTGAACGTCCCACCGGGCATGAGCCTCACCGCCTCGCTCGGGATCCGCGACGGGACGATCGAGCACCTCAGCGGCGAGTTCGTCCCGCCCGCGCCCGGCTACCCGCTCGACCCGTTCTCGGTGGCCTACCTGACCGCGATCCGCGGCGGCGTGTCGTTCTCGCCGCTGACGTTCACCGGCGGCGTGACGCTCGGCGCCGGGCCGCCGCTGAAGGAGGACGGCTCGGACCGCTTCGTCAAGGTCGACGGCGACGTCAAGGTGACGCTGCCCGACGACAAGCCGGTGACGATCCACGGCGACGGCGTCGGCAGCGTCCTCGGCATCCCGATCGCCAAGGCCTACATCGAGTTCGTCACCGACGGCCACATCAGCGCGGGCGGCTCGGTCAAGGCCGGGTTCGGCCCGGTCAACGTGGAGGGGTCGATCGCGGGCTGGTTCTACAAGGGCGCCTTCAACATCGAGGGCAAGGCCGACGTCTGCATCGGCGTCTGCATCGGCGGCGACGTCCTGATCTCCTCCAAGGGCTTCGCCGCGTGCGCGCGCACGCCGATCATCGACATCGGCGCCGGGATCACCTGGGGCAACGACCTCATCGCGGGCCTGGTGAACCCGATCGTCCTGCTGAGCCGGATCGACGTGATGCCGACCGGCTGCTCGGTCAGCGGCTACCGCGCGACCGCCTCGGCCGCGCAGGCCGGCGCCGAGCGATCGGTGACCTTCAAGGCCGGGCTGCCCGCGGGCGTCGTGGGCGTCATCGGCGCCGACGGACCGCCGCACGTGGCGCTCGTCGGCCCCGACGGCACGCGCGTCGAGCCGCAGCCGAACGCGCCGGTCAACGACGGCAAGGCGTTCGCGTTCCAGGCGGTCGCCCAGAAGCTGACGTGGTTCGCGGTCAAGGCGCCGAAGGCGGGCGTCTGGAAGATCGTGCCCGAGGCCGACTCGACGCCGATCGTCAGCGTCCGCCAGGCCGAGGGCCTGCCGAAGCCGCAGGTCTCCGCGAGCATCCGCCGCGGCACGGGCGGCAAGCGCGTGTTGTCCTACAAGATCACGCCGCAGCCCGGCCAGCAGGTCACGTTCTCCGAGGTCGGCAAGGGCACGGCCGCGCAGATCGGGAAGCCGACGAGCGCCGCGAAGGGGACGCTCGCCTTCACGCCGACGACCGGCGAGGGCGGGACGCGCAAGATCGTCGCCACCGTCACCCAGAGCGGCATGCCGCGCGCCAACCTGACCGTCGCGCGCTACGTCGCGCCCGCCCGGGTCCGCCCGGTCGCGCCGCGGGTGACCACGAAGCGCACGGGCTCCAAGCTCGTCGTCCGCTGGCAGCGCGACCCGCGCGCCAAGCGCTACGAGCTGCGCGCCAAGCTCACCGACGGGCGCGTCCTGCTCCTGCTGCTCAAGCGGCCGCAGACGACGATCCCGGCGGTCGCGAAGACGACGACGGCGACGATCACGGTGCGCGGCATCGACGCGGCGGGCGTGGCCGGGCCGCGGGCGCGCGCCGTCGCGCGGGGCAAGGCCCGCAAGGCCGCGGCGCGCCCCGGCGTCTGGGCCGCGGGCTGAGCGAACGCGGCGGACCGCGCGGCGTGGCGCCTACTTCGGCGCCGCGCCCGCCTTCGCCCGGCGGGCGGCCTTCACGCGCTCGTTCGGGTCGAGCACCCACTTGCGGATCCGCACGGCCTTCGGCGTCACCTCGACGCACTCGTCCTCGCGCAGCCACTCCATCGCCTGGTCGAGCGAGAGCGTCCGGGCGGGCACGAGGCGCTCCAGCTCGTCGGCGGTCGACGAGCGCACGTTGGTGAGGTGCTTCTCGCGGACGATGTTGACCTCGAGGTCGTCGGCGCGCGAGTTCTCGCCGACCACCATGCCGTTGTAGACCTCGTCGCCCGGCGCGACGAAGAGCTGGCCGCGCTCCTGGAGCTGGAAGCAGGAGTACGAGGTCACCGTGCCGATGCGGTCGGAGACGAGCGCGCCGGTCGGCCGCGTGCGCAGCTCGCCGTGCCACGGCTCCATCCCGTCGCTCACGCTGTGCGCGATCCCGGTGCCGCGCGTCTCGGTGAGGAACTCGGTGCGGAAGCCGATCAGCCCGCGGGCCGGCACGCGGTAGTCCATCCGGACCCAGCCGGTGCCGTGGTTGCTCATCTGCTCCATGCGCCCCTTGCGCGACGCGAGCATCTGGGTGACGGTGCCGACGAAGTCCTCGGGCGCGTCGATCGTCATCCGCTCCATCGGCTCGTGGACCTGCCCGTCGATCTCGCGCGTGACGACGCGCGGCTGGCCGACGAGCAGCTCGAAGCCCTCGCGCCGCATCGTCTCGACGAGCACCGCGAGCTGGAGCTCGCCGCGGCCCTGGACCTCCCACGCGTCCGGCCGGTCCGTCGGCTCGACGCGGATCGAGACGTTGCCGATCAGCTCCTGGTCGAGGCGCGCCTGGATCTGGCGCGCGGTCAGCTTGCTGCCGTCGCGGCCCGCGAACGGCGAGGTGGAGGTCGCGATCGTGACGCCGATCGACGGGTCGTCCACGTGGAGGACCGGCAGCGGCCGCGGGTCGGCGAGGTCGGCGAGCGTCTCGCCGATCGTCACGTCGGGCAGGCCGGCGACCGCGCAGATCTCGCCCGGGCCCGCCTCCTCGACCGAGACGCGGCTCAGCCCGTCGGTGAGGAACAGCTCGGTGATCCTCCCGCGCGTGATCGTCTCGCCGTCGGCGCGGCACCAGCCGATGTCGCCCTTGCGGATCGTGCCCTGGCGCACGCGGCAGATCGCGAGGCGGCCGAGGTAGGGGTCGGCGTCGAGGTTCGTGACGAGCGCCTGCGCGGGGTGGTCGGGCTCGTAGGACGGCGGCGGGACCGTCTCGACCAGCAGGTCGAGCAGCGGCCGCAGCGACTCGCCGGGCACCGTCTGGTCCAGCGAGGCCGTGCCGGCGCGCGCGTTGGTGAAGACGATCGGGAACTCGAGCTGGTCCTCGGCGGGGCGAGGTCCAGGAACAGCTCCTCGACCTCGTGGACGACCTCGTCGATGCGGGCGTCCGGCCGGTCGATCTTGTTGACGACGAGCACGACGGGCAGCCGCGCCTCGAGCGCCTTGCGCAGGACGAAGCGCGTCTGCGGGAGCGGGCCCTCGCTCGCGTCCACGAGCAGCAGGACGCCGTCGACCATCGTCAGGCCGCGCTCCACCTCGCCGCCGAAGTCGGCGTGGCCGGGCGTGTCGATGATGTTGAGCTTCGTCGCGCCGTACTGGACCGCGGTGTTCTTGGCGAGGATCGTGATGCCGCGCTCGCGCTCCTGGTCCATCGAGTCCATGACGCGGTCGGTCAGCGCCGCGCCCTCGCGGAAGGCGCCGGACTGGCGGAGCATCGCGTCGACCAGCGTGGTCTTGCCGTGGTCGACGTGGGCGATGATGGCGACGTTGCGGAGGTCGTCGCGGGTGGCGGAGAAGGTCGGGTTGACGGCGGGCATCCGCCGCAACAGGCTAGGAGATCGTCTTCAGGAGGACACCGCCGCCTCGCTCTTCTCCCGCGCGCGGCGGTGGAAGAAGGACGCGAAGGCGCCCGCGACCGACGTGATGACGACCATCGCGTAGACCTGCAGGCAGACGTCGAGGACCTTGCCGCCGGGCGTCAGCGGGTTCGGGAACTGCGAGGAGATCGTGAGCAGCTGCGTCGTCGTCCAGAAGAGCGCGTTGCCGAAGGTCGTGATCTCCCCGTGCCCCTGCTCCAGCGACCACGCGATCCCGCCCGCGATCAGGTCCAGGACGATGCTGATGAGCGTCACGCCGGCGATCCGCGAGCGCAGCTCGGCGTGCGCCTCGGTCTCGGCCAGCGCGGTCATCCGCAGGCCGCGCAGGACGCGGAGGATGGGGTGGTGCACGCCCGCGAGTGTGCCCGCGTGGCCGGACGGCGGCCGCGAGACGGGACCGCGCCGCCCACCTCGATACAATCCCACCTACGAAAGTCGGATTTGAACTTCGTTGCCCGAGACCATCGACATCTGCCCCGTCACCGAGCTCCCGCCAGGCGCCATGCGCGTCGTGGAATGGGAGGACCTCGAGATCGCCGTCGTCAACTGCGCCGGCACGCTGTACGCCATCGAGGACCGCTGCTCGCACGACGACGGCCCGCTGATCGAGGGCGAGCTGCACCAGGACGACTGCACCATCGAGTGCCCGCGTCACGGCTCGCTGTTCGACCTGCGGACCGGTGCCCCCAAGACCCTTCCTGCCTACGAGCCCATCGAGACGTTCCCGGTGCGCATCGACGGCGACCTGATCAAGTTGGAGGTCGAGTAGCCCATGGCTGCCACGCCCACGCCCGCCACGCCCGAGTCCACCAAGATCCTCACGCCCGAAGAGGCGTCGCTGCGGAACCTCGGCTCCGATTACACGGAGCGCTACGGGTTCCACGAGGAGGACAACTACCTCTACAAGGCGCCCAAGGGCATCAACCGCGAGGTCGTCGAGACGATCTCCCGGATGAAGAGCGAGCCGGAGTGGATGCTCGACTTCCGCCTCAAGGCGCTCCAGCACTTCCTCGACCGGCCGCAGCCCACGTGGGGCTCGCCGATGCTCGCCGAGGTCGACTACGACGACATCCACTACTTCGTCCGCTCGACGGAGAAGCCGTCGCGCTCGTGGGACGACGTGCCGGACGACGTCAAGCGCACGTTCGACCGCCTGGGCATCCCGGAGGCCGAGCGCAAGTTCCTCTCAGGCGTCGGCGCCCAGTACGAGTCCGAGGTCGTCTACCACCAGGTCCGCGAGGACCTGGAGGAGCAGGGCGTCATCTTCATGGACATGGACTCGGCGCTGCGCGAGCACGAGGACCTCGTCCGCGAGTACTTCGCGACGATCATCCCGCCGAACGACAACAAGCTCGCCGCGCTGAACAGCTCGGTGTGGTCGGGCGGCTCGTTCGTCTACGTGCCCAAGGGCGTGCACGTCGAGATGCCGCTGCAGGCCTACTTCCGCATCAACACGGAGAACATGGGCCAGTTCGAGCGGACGCTGATCATCGCCGACGAGGGCTCCTACGTGCACTACGTCGAGGGCTGCACGGCGCCGACGTGGTCGTCGGACTCGCTGCACTCCGCGGTGGTCGAGCTGATCGCCAAGCCGGGCGCGCGGATCCGCTACACGACGGTCCAGAACTGGTCGAACAACGTCTACAACCTGGTCACCAAGCGCGCGATCGCCGAGACCGACGCGACGGTCGAGTGGGTCGACTGCAACCTCGGCTCCAAGCTGACCATGAAGTACCCGGCCGTCTACCTGATGGGCGAGCGCGCCCACGGCGAGGTCCTGTCGATCGCCTTCGCGGGCGAGGGCCAGCACCAGGACGCGGGCGCGAAGATCGTGCACGCGGCGCCGAACACGACGTCCAACATCTTCGCCAAGTCGATCTCCAAGGACGGCGGGCGCTCGTCCTACCGCGGCCTGCTCGAGGTCGCCAAGGGCGCGCACGGCTCGAAGTCGAAGGTCGTCTGCGACGCGCTGCTGCTCGACGAGCACTCGCGGAGCGACACCTACCCGACGATCCGGATCGGCGAGGACGACGTCGACGTCGGACACGAGGCCACGGTCTCGAAGGTCGGCGACGAGCAGCTCTTCTACCTCATGTCCCACGGGCTGACCGAGGAGGAGGCGGGCAAGTTGATCGTCAACGGCTTCATCGAGCCGATCGTCAAGGAGCTCCCGATGGAGTACGCCGTCGAGATGAACCGGCTGATCGAGCTGCAGATGGAGGGCTCAATTGGCTAGCGCGGTCGCGGCCTCCGTGCCGCAGCTCCACGTCGAGCCGCCCTCGTTCAAGGGCACGCCCGGCTGGGAGTTCACCCCCATCGACAAGCTGGACCTGGCGAAGTTCCCGGTCGCCCCGGCGGCCACCTCCGGCGACGGCCTCTTCGCGCCCGAGGGCGCGGTCGCGCCGAGCGACGAGGACCCGCGCTCGGAAGGGCCCATCGTCGCGCCGCTGCGGCTCGCGCTGGAGCGCCACGCCGACGTCGTTGGCCGGCACTTCGGCACGGTCGTGCGGCCCGGCTACTTCGCGAACGCGAACGCCGAGCGGTGGACCGACGGCACGCTCGTCTACGTCCCGCGCAACACGAAGGTCGACGCGCCGATCGTCATCACCACGATCCAGGAGCAGCCCGGCACCGCGCTGCACCACCGCACGCTGATCGTGCTGGAGGAGGGCGCCGAGGCCGAGGTCTGGGACCAGGTGAGCAGCGCGCACGACGAGGAGGCGCTCGTCAACGGCGTCGTCGAGATCGTCGTGGGGAACAACGCGAACCTGAAGTACATCGGCGCCCAGTCGCTGAACGAGAAGACCTGGGTCTTCGGCGCGCAGCGCGCGGTCGTGGCCAAGGACGCGGAGCTGGACTGGACGACGCTCGCCTTCGGCGGCGGCAACGGCAAGGTCTTCCTGGAGTCGACGCTCGACGGCCAGGGCTCGACCGCCAAGGTCACCGGCGCGTACGCGACGCGCGGCCGCCAGCACGTCGACTACGACACGCTGCAGGAGCACGCGGCGCCCGACACGGTCAGCGACCTCGCGTTCAGAGGGCTCATCAGCGGCCGCTCGAGCGCGGTCTGGCGCGGGATGATCAAGGTCGATCCCGGCGCCCAGCGCACCGACGCCTTCCAGGAGGCGCGGAACCTGCTGCTCGGCAAGAAGGCCCACGCCGACGCGATCCCGGGCCTCGAGATCCTCGCCGACGACGTCCGCTGCACCCACGCCGCGGCCATCGCCCAGATCGATCCCGAGCAGATCTTCTACCTCCGCTCTCGCGGCCTGCCGAAGACGACCGCCGAGCGGCTGGTGGTCGAGGGCTTCCTCGGCGCGATCGTCGAGCGCTACGCCGAGGGCCCGATCCGCGACGCGATCGCGGGCGCGCTCGACCAGCGCCTCGCGGAGGTCCTGGGCTAGCCGCCCAGCGACATCGCCTCGTGCCTCGACGGCCGCCCCTTGGGCGGCCGTTGTTCGTTGGGCGGCGCGGGCGGCCCCGGCGCGAGATCGTTCGTAGCGCGGTGCTCGCCTGGAGCACCTATCTACGAACGACTCCGCGCGGACGACCAGCGCCCGCGCACCGCTCGCGCGGCCGCGCCCCACGACGTCAGTCTCGGGCGGTCCGCTACTCGGTCGCGGCGGCGGCCGGCAGCCCGCCCAGGACCGTCGTCAGCTCGTCCACGCCCACGTAGTCGAGGCCCAGCGCGTGGATCTTGGACCAGGCGATGGTGCCGGACTCGTCGACGATGAAGGTCGCGCGCTGGGTGCCGAGGACCGGCCGCGTCACGCCGAAGCGCTTCGCGACGGACTTGTCGGGATCCGCCAGCAGGGGGACGGTGAGGCCGTGGTGGGTCGTGAAGTCGCGGTGGCTCTCGACGTCCTGGCCGGAGATGCCGACGACGGTCGCGTTCAGCGCGGACATGTCGTCGGCGCGGTCGCGGTAGGAGCAGAACTGCTTCGTGCAGACCGGCGTCTCGTCGCCCGGGTAGAACAGCAGCACGACGCGCTCGCCGCGGTGCTCGGAGAGCTTGAAGCGGCCCTCCGTGCCCTCGAGCTCGAAGTCCGGGGCGGTGTCGCCGACACGCGGTCCTTTGGCCATGCGTGGCACTCTACGCGTCCCGTGGACCAGTGGATCGCCGACCGTGCAGCTTCCATCGCCGAGCGCGCCGTGCGCGAGCTGGAGGCGCTCGTCGGCGTCTCCTCGCCCTCGGGCGACGTCAAGGGCGCGCAGGAGGCGGCGGCGATCGCGGTCGCGCTGCTCCCCGACGGCGCCGAGGTCGAGCGGCCGCCGTGCTCCTCGCCCGAGCACGCCCCGGACCTCCTCGCGCGCGTGCGCGGGACCGGCCGCGGGCGGATCCTGCTGCTCGGCCACCTCGACACCGTCGTCGCGCACGACGCGCACCGGCCGCTCGAGCCGGACCCCGAGGACCCCGACAAGCGCTACGGCTCCGGCACGGTCGACATGAAGGGCGGCGACGTCCTCGCCCTCGGCGTCCTGCGCGCGCTCGCCGCGGAGCCGGAGCGGTTCGCCGAGATCGCCCTGCTGCTCGTCGTCGACGAGGAGTGGCGGGTCGGCCCGTTCGCCCACGTCGACCGCTTCGCCGGCTTCGACGCCTGCCTCTGCTTCGAGGCGGGCGAGCTGCACCCCGACGGCCACGACGCGGTCGTCGTCAAGCGCAAGGCCGCCGGGACCGTCGAGGTCCTCGCCACCGGCCGCAGCGCGCACTCCGGCTCCGCCCCGGACAAGGGCGTCAACGCGCTGCTCGCGCTCGCGACCGCCGCGCAGGTCATCGCCGCCCAGCACGACCCGCGCGGCGCCGACCACCTCACCGCCGTCCCGACCGTCGTGCGCAGCGGTGACGCCTTCAACGTCGTCCCCGCCGCGGGCCGCCTGATCGCCGACGTCCGCGCCGACCGCCTCGCGGCCTTCGCGCGGGTCCTCGACGCGATCCCGGAGGAGGTCGGCGGCGCACGCCTGACCGCGCGCCTCGCGCGCGAGTGGCCCGGGATGGACGCGCGCGAGCCGACCGCCCCGCTGCTCGCGCGCGCCGGGGAGCTCCTCGGCCGCCCCGTCATCGCCGCGCAGCGCGGCGGCGCGAGCGACGCCAGCCACTTCGCCGCGACGATCCCGCTGACCGTCGACGGCCTCGGCCCGCGCGGCGGCGCCGCGCACAACCCCGGCGAGTTCGTCCTCGTCTCCTCGCTGCGCACCCGCGCGGAGGTCGCGCTCGCCGTCGCGCTGAGCGCGCTGGAGCAGGGTCCCCCGATCGAGTGAGTTCGCAGGCGGACGTCGTTATGACGACAAACCGCCGCAGGCTTCGCTACGCTCCGCCGGTCGTTTCACCAGCCGAATTCCCGATCGAGCGATCGTCGGGAAGCGGGGGACCCACTGGCCTGAGAGATCAGGCATGGGGCGAATCATCGCGATCAGCGAAGTAGCGCCACTCTCTTGGCGCGAGCCCGACAGCTAACCCCGTAGGCGCCGCCAAAGAGAGGGTTCCACCGTTGTCGCCGTTGCCGTTCCGCTCGTCCGCGATCTGCGCTCTGACCGCGTTCGCTGCTGCCTGCCTCCTGTTCCTCCCCGCGTTCGCCGGGGCTGACACCACGACCGCCGCCTCGCCGACGGCGGCCGCGCCCACCACCGCCGCCTCGACCGCCGCGACCGCCGCCGCCGCGGCCGCCAAGAAGGTCGGATCCAGGACGCTGCGCTCCGGCGACAGGGGCTCCCGCGTGAAGGCGCTGCAGACGCTGCTCACGCAGGCCGGCTTCAAGACGACGACCGACGGCCAGTTCGGCGCGACCACCGCCACGGTCGTGCGCCGCTTCCAGCGCGCCGCGAACCTCAAGGTCACGGGCGTCGCCGACGCGAAGACGATCGCCGCCCTCAAGGGCGCGACCGACGGCTCGGCCGCGAAGAACACCAACGGCGGCTTCGACGTCCGCTCCACCGAGACCGGCTCGCGCCACCTCGGCGACCGCATCCCGCTCCGCAAGGGCATGAGCGGCCACGACGTCAAGGTCCTCCAGGACTTCCTCAAGCGCGCGGGCTTCACCACGTCGATCGACGGCGAGTACGGCGCCGGCACGGTCAAGGCCGTCAAGCAGTTCGAGGCCGACCAGCAGGTCGACTCCGACGGCGTCGCCGACGCGGCCGACATCGACCTCCTGCGCTCGCTGGTCGACGGCGACGCCCCGGTGAGCGCCACCGGCTCCACCACGCCGGCCCCGGCCGCCACCACGCCGGGCGCCAAGGCGACGGTCGGCAGCGACGGGATGGCCACCGCGCCGGCCGACGCGCCCGACCAGGTCAAGCAGATCATCGCCGCGGGCAACGAGATCGCGAAGACGCCGTACCACTACGGCGGCGGCCACGGCAAGTGGCAGGACTCGGGCTACGACTGCTCGGGCTCGGTCTCCTACGCGCTGCACGGCGCGGGCCTGCTCGACTCGGCGCTCACCTCGGGCGACTTCGCGAGCTGGGGCGACAAGGGCCCCGGCCAGTGGGTGACGATCTACGCCAACAGCGGCCACGTCTACATGGTCGTCGCCGGGCTGCGCTTCGACACGAGCGGCCGCTCCGCCGCGGGCACGCGCTGGCAGACGGCGTCGCGCTCCAGCAGCGGGTACACGGTCGTGCACCCGCCCGGCCTCTAGGACTTCCCTCGCAGGGGTGCGTGCAGGGACGGTGGGCGTCCGGGAGGCCGCCCACCGTCTCCGCCTTCGCGCCGTCGTCTCGGATAGAACCCGCGGGTGACCCCGTCCCCGCAGCGCCCCCACCCGCCGAGCACGCCCGACGAGGAGCTGCTCGGCACCAAGCGGCGCGCGGTCGTCGCGACGCGCACCGAGGCCGAGCGCCTGGAGCGGATCGACCGCGACCTCGAGGCGGGCTTCGCCGCGCTGCGCGACCTCGGCCCCGCGGTGACGTTCTTCGGCTCGGCGCGCGTGAAGCCGGACGACCCGTACTACGCGCAGGGGCGCGAGATCGCCCGGCGCGTCGGCGGCGAGGGCTTCGCGATCATCACCGGCGGCGGCCCCGGGCTGATGGAGGCCGCCAACCGCGGCGCGCGCGACGCCGCCGTCACCTCGGTCGGGTTGAACATCATGTTGCCCTTCGAGCAGGCCCCGAACCCCTACCAGGACATCGGGCTCACCTGCGCGTTCTTCTTCACGCGCAAGATGATGTTCGTGCGCTACGCGACCGCGTTCGTCGTCCTGCCCGGCGGCTTCGGGACGCTCGACGAGCTCTTCGAGGCGCTCGTGCTCGAGCAGGTCGACAAGATCCGCGACTTCCCCATCGTCCTGGTCGGCACCGCGTACTGGGGCGGCCTGCTCGACTGGATCCGCGAGCGGCTCGTCGCCGAGGGCATGGTCAACGAGCGCGACGCCGCGCTGCTGACGGTCACCGACGATCCGGACGAGGTCGTGCGCGCGGTGTGCGACGCGCGCGAGCTGCAGGAGCGGTGAACCCTCGACCAGCCTCGAGGGGGTCAGACCCCCTCGAGGGTGGTCGAGGGTCGGGGGCAGGGAGCGGCGTGCTCGCGCAGAACCGGGAGGGATGTCCTTCGTGGTCCAGCGTGCGCTGCTCGTCGCGGTGGCGGCGCTCGCGCTCGCCGCGCCCGCCGCGCAGGCGCGCGTCGCGCTGATCGCGACGGGGACGAACGACGCCGCGCTGCTCGACGTCGCGACGGGGAAGACCACCCACCGCGTCGCGCTGCCCGGGCCCACGACGGCGGTGGCGATCGCGCGCGACGGCAAGGTCGGCTTCGCGGCGGGCGGCGGCGCGATCCTGGCGCTCGACCTGCGCGGGGAGGACGTGCGGGTCCCCACCACGGCGGGCACCGCACCGAGCGGCGGCGCGGTCGCGAGTGCCCTCGCCCTCGCCGTCGCGGCCGACGCCGGTCCCAAGGCACTGCCCGGCGGCGCGCCGATCGCCGCGCTCGGCGTCTCGCCCGGCGGCGGGAGCCTGTACGCCATCTCCGGCACGCACCTCACGCGCCTCGACGCCCGCACGCTCGCGGTCACCGGGAGCGTCGCGCTCCACGGCACCGCGCTCGCGCTCGCGATCTCGGGCGACGGCACGCTCGCCGCCGTCCCGCTCGCCAAGGACCGCGTCGCGATGGTCGACCTCGGCGCGCCCCGCCTCCTGCGGCGCGTCAAGGTCAAGGGCGCCCAGGGCGCCGCCTTCGCCGCGGGCCGCGCGTGGATCACCACCGCCCGCGGCCGCCTGCGCACGATCACGCCCGGCGCCAAGAAGGCCTCCAAGGGCAAGGGCATCAACATCGGCAAGGGCGCCGGCGGCGGGATCGCGGCCTCGCCGGACGGCACGCAGCTCGCGATCGGCGCGGCGCCCGGCGGCGCCAAGGCCGCGTTCGTCGACCTCCCGGGCCTCGCCGTCCACCACCTCCGCGCGGGCCGCGGCGCCGGCGTCCCCGCCTGGGCGCCGGACGGCTCCCGCGTCTACGTCGCCGACCGCGGCGCCGGCACGCTCTCGCTCGTCAGCCCGTTCGCGCACCGCCGCCTCGGCACGCTCACGCTCCCGACCGCGTTCAAGGCCGCCGACGTCGCGATCCAGCCCGGCCTCGCGCTCGTCCTCGGCACCGACGGCCCCGACGTCCTGCTCGGCACCCGCAGCCCCGACCTGCTCGAGGGCCTCGCCGGCGACGACCGCCTCGTCGGCGGCCGCGAGAACGACTTCCTCCACGGCGGCGACGGGAACGACGTCCTGGAGGGCGGCCCCTACGACGACCGCCTCGACGGCGGCGCGGGCGACGACCACCTCAACGGCTCCTCCGGCAACGACGCGATCGACGGCGGGGACGGGGTCGACACCGCGCTCGGCGGCACCGGGAACGACCGCATCCACGGCGGCCCCGGCGACGACCACCTCGACGGCGGCGCCGGCGACGACCGCATCTCCGGCGAGGCGGGCGACGACGTCATCGACGGCGGCAGCTTCGGCAACGACGCGCGCCTCTACGGCGGCGACGGCGACGACACGATCCACGGCGGCCGCGGCTCCGACCACCTCATCAAGGGCAACGCGGGCGACGACAAGCTCTACGGCGAGTCCGGCACCGAGCACATCCTCGGCGGCGACGGCGACGACCTCATCGACGGCGGCAGCGCGCGCGACCTG